>JAABUP010001631.1_pt1 | contig 46703 bp, 47 predicted proteins | sample 5559201 | NCBI WGS metagenome assembly JAABUP01 (sample SAMN10711887, study PRJNA513373) | rock metagenome | isolation source: Antarctica rocks | place: Antarctica
CCTCGGTTGGTCTTGAGAGATTTTTGAAGGTCGGATGGTCTTCCGATAAACCCTGTCAAGACCAACGGACCTTTCCGTGAGACCACCCGACCTGTATCCTGAAGATTCCCGAATTCCGGAAGCTGCGGGCAATTGGGTCATACCCGTTACAGTACTTCGCTTACATACATAGTCATCAAGCTCGACCTGGGACTTTCACGATCAACGACGGCCAGTGTACGAGTATCTGAACCTCAATTGGCCAGTCCTCGATTACGTCCCCGCTGTCTCTAATCCAAACACTGAGTTTCCAGGAAACATGGTCGCCCAATACACGGTCATGGGTCGCCAAGTCGGCTCACACGTGGTATGAGCTCCTCCGTTCCCTTCGATGCGCTTCCTACATGTTGTCCTCGTCAACCGCTATTTATTGGACAGCAATCTACTCTTGCTGACGTTGATAACATTGGACAGCTTGCCATGGCTACTCTTGGCGTGATGGGTGCGATTACGTTTCTCTCGATGGGCGGAAAGAAGGCGAAGGAGCAGGGTCCACCAATGAATGCTTCGAGTAAAGAGGAGGAGAAGTTCATAAAGTAAGCATGGGCTTCTTCCTAAGAGTTCGGTCTACAACTTGAGAGATACTCGGGCTGATGGCTGGTTATGTAGTGAGTTCATGAAGAATGCGGAAGCGGAGGGGAACAAGGCGAAGCATTAGTGGATGGTAGGGGTGATTGAGGCACGCATACTATAGACTCTCTCATGGCTCGTCGACTTGTACTGGACGCTGGTCATTGCGAACTCTGATGAGGGTCGGTGGCAGTTACTGTGGAGGATGGAGCATCACTAATGTGTACATATGGATCACTAAGTCGCAAATTCGAGGCTTTCGCAGACCTCATCGTGTCATGGCAGTATGTTGGATATCTATCCTCTTCTCTCAGATACAAGAATGAGGCACTCACAAGACCCAATTTTTTATTATAGTCAAATACACCAGTGATGACTTCATTGATTGAGCAGGGTTAGTAGAAAAGCCATTCGCATCTGAAATGTTGAATCTATCTTTGTGTTTTCATAGCACGGACAGCCCTGTAGTATGCGGAGCAACACATATAATACATCCTTAAGGGTCCTCTCTTCGACTCCACCTATCCCTCCAGTAAGTCGACCCCAACACCTCGCAAAGCAGTCACAGCCCATCGAGGAATCTTGTTCTTGTCGTCAGGATACAGTGTTCTGAAGAAGTCTCGCAGAAAAGTCGGATAACGATTCTCGATTATGGCGGCTCTTATAGATCTCATCAATGCGAGTAGGTAGTGAACATTATGCATCGTCAGGCTTTGCCACAGGTCAGCGATACTCACCGTCCCGAAGGAGGAAGGAAGCATACAGATGCGCACCGGCCGTCTCTTTCGCAGCAACATGATACAGGTATGCTCGTGTGATGCCCAGTCCACCTTGATCAGTTGATCGACAACAGACGCAGCCGCAACCTCTGTCGACAGGAGAGAAGTCCTCGGCAAACGAAGAATGTCGGAGATTCAGTGTACCTGTAGAGGTTACCGCATTGCCAAAGCGCTTTATCACTGTGTCAGTGGATGATAATGCACTATATATCCCGTGAAGCATACCGCTGTCCGCGTGGGCCACACGCAGTCGAACATGTCAGCCCCGAGAGCTACGGAGACGACGAGGTCCTCCGGATACCCCTGAAATCGTTACCATCGCAACCTATCACCCTCCAAATTTGAAAGCACTCACTACGCCCATGACATATCTTGGCTTCTTCTCAGGCAGAAGGCTTGTGCAAGTGTTGACTCTGTCTAGCATCAGTACCAGAATAGGGTCACTGCTTGACGGGGTTCGTACACTTTGCAGTACTCATCTTTCGCTTGACCACCCGACAACCCTCCAATAGCGATACCAGGCGTATCTCGTGCAATCATCTCCTCACAACACTCCCTCCTCAATTCCAGATCTAGTCCTCCTTGAATGATACAAAACAGATTCTGCCGCTCAGGATACTTGTGAGCTGCGATGCACCGATCCAACCACCGCACAGATCTCTCCATTGCTTCCTTCATTCTCTTCAGATCTGGGGACGTCGTGACAATGACATCGTCAAGCTGCATAATGATATCCGATCCTATCGAGTTTTGCAGGGAGATGGAGTGCTCAGGTGTAAGCAGCCTGGACGTTTCTTCTTAGCAAGCTCTCCACTCCCGTACCAGCAATACTGGAGAACGTACATAGGACTCCCGTCATGCGGGCTCAAGAACCTCACCCCCTCCTCAGTCACCCTTGCCAGCTTCAACAAACTCACCATTTGAAACCTACACTTTCCTATCAGCCCCATCCACTTACACATCTCTCCAGGAGCACCAGATAAGAACAACAGACCCACCACTATCGGTCAATATATTGTGCCTCCATCCCTGAAACTTGTGTGCTCCTCCCACCGCATCCATTATAGCTTGTCCCGGCTTCAGTCCAAGATGGTAGGCATTGTTCAGACATAGTCTGCAGCTAGTTTCTTCGAGTTGTTCTGGGGTCAGACCTTTGAGACTAGCTTGTGTGGCGACTGGCATAAAGATAGGGAGTTGGACAGGGCCGTGGGGAAGGGTGAGGAGGGCGGCGCGGGCTTTGGTTGTCTGTGGCTAAGTCAACGGAAGATCTTCAGGTAGGCAGGCAGTCAAATCGGGTACCGAGCATCTGGCTATGAGTTCAAATGTTAAGGCGGACGGCATCGGTGTTGGGACCATCGCAGGTAACCGTCGCATTGAAGAAGGTGTAATGTCTAGCTGATATTGCGAGAAAACGGCTACTAAGAAATTGCCATAATTCCAGAACAGCGCGACTCAATCTTCAACTCCTTTCCACACCAGGCTTACGTAGCGAAAGATACTGAGCCTTACATAAGACCGCCGCTCGTCGACGCAGAAGGGTCTTGAACGAAGTCACACCTAGAACAGAAGTACTTTAGAACAAATTATACACGCTTTTTCTGATTTTCCAAACAGGAAAGGAGATAGGAGTATGAGAACCCAACTGAAAGCCTCGAATGTATGATTAGGGCATGTATGCCAGACGCGGACAAATTTCTTTTGGCAGCGAACAATTGCCCTTGGTTGGGAGATCGTTGAGGTGGATGGAGTATCCACTAAGCCAATTAGATGAAGCCTCCTCAAGGCGGTGAGGCCATCGTATTCTTCCCACCACAGCGGTACCGACGCCAATGAAGGTGGCATCCACTTGGTACGATTTTCGCTACTGTTATCGACCGACCAGTCACCGTCAGGCCACTGCGTCCGCGACTCGTGTTCTCTCCCGTTCAGAGCTTGCAATGGTTGTACAAAGCTTGGTCTTGAGCAGGACAGTATAGCTGTCAGTGGCTGGCAACGCGCCACAGCTGCACTTCTCACTTCCGGAGATTCTTCTGCATTATAGTGTGACTGCTTTGCCGTTATAAATGCCTTCGCTCAAGCCATCTCGGAATCATGACTAGTTGTGATTGGCAATATTTAGCTAGTCATCGGCTATTTTTCCAAGAGCTTCGTCTGACTGCCTTTTGGTTGTTTATTAGCTTCAAATCTCGCTACACTTGTCCAGATTGATGATCGTGAGCCTGCCTCATCGATGAAGCCGATAAGGGAGCATGGCAGTCTATATATTGTGATTGAAGACATCTTTTGCCCGCTGCGGCTGGGGTGTGTCATTCCAATTCCTCTTCTCAATCTTGTTCTTCACAACAGAGTTCATTATGCAATACTTATGCCTTCTTCTCACCCCGTTCTGTTTTCTCGTTGCAGGTCCTGCGGTAGTGGCAAGTCCTACTGCAAAGGTCCGGAGTAGCAGTAACCCGGCTTGCACAACTAACACTGCGCTTCAAGAACTTCAACAAAACAGCGTCTCTGCCTCAGCTTTCTGCTCCACCTACATTCCAGTCACGACCTCGACCCGCACTGTTTTCGTCCACAAAGTAAAGCCGACTTTGTAAGTCAACCCCGTCATCCTGGAAAGTTCACCCTCTTCTCTCATGCTCCTCTGACTGATCGGCGTATCTATCGTACCTCCAGCATCACTTCCACAGCCACCGCGACATATACCGTGTATCCCGGCGGCCGCCATCTCGAGTCCATCAGCATTGCCCCTTTTGTCGACAATGAACCCGCGACGCTCGTATCCAGTGCATGCTCCTGCCTGTCCCTTGCCGCACCGACGACCACCATCACAGCAAGTGAAAGTACCGTGGTTAGTCCTGGATCGTTTCTCTCAGTAGCCCAACTTCATCTTCCAACAACATTTTAATCCTACCAACACTCACTCCCACCTAGTACGTAACCACCACCACCACAACTACTTCCACCCTAACGGGCCTCTGCGCGACCCAAACGCCCTACCTCGGCGCCTACAGCGTCCAGACGCTCGACCCAATCCAACAATTCGAAGACCTAAGCTTCGAGCACAACAACGCCTACGACTGCTGCGTCGCCTGTCAAAATGTCGAGTACCTCAACTTGCCCGGCTGCCTCCTCTGGTACAGCGAGCCGGGCCACTGCTACATTGTAGTCCGGACCGCCATTTTTGGGCCCGGCCCTTGCATACCTTCGCAGAGTAATGCCATTGTCGATTACCTGACTTATCCCCAGTATCTGGACTTTTTGGGAGGGCCGGGTCCGTGCGCGGGGACTATCACGTTGCAGTTTGAGGGAGGACCTTCTTGATCGGTTGGGCATAGCTTTGTTTGTGCGTATCTCGAAGGCCACAAAATCGCATCACAAGTAATAAGACACGCTTTTCCATGTGTAAATCCAAGGGTATATGCAAAGAACTAAGTTAAGATTAGAACCTAATTAAAGAGTAGAAGAGGTTTTACTGCCCTGACACAATACAAAGTCGGCCTCATAGCTCTTACAACAATTGAATAATGTCAAACCAATGATACACCCAACTCATCCGTCCTCGACCTACCGAACTTCCATGGTCCAACATAACCTCCATACCCCATCACTCCCAGCCAAACTCAGCCAAGATATAACCCACCGATTATGCAAAAAGGCGTTGCATATATAAATCCATCACTGGCTCTGCCCTACCGTCAAGCATTGACGGTTCGCCATCGTAAGGCTTGCATCATCTCGGCCCCCAAACGCCAAGAGCCGAGATTTTTCCTGCAGCATAAGGTGCGCGGTTGGATCACATGGAAGCCCTCACCGACCTCTGTTTTCCCGCGTGTCTGCCGCTCGGAATCGGAGTTGGGCTCGGGAATCGTTCCAGTCGAGCCGAGGGTTGGAACTGCATCTAACGAGACGGTTGTGTCGAGCTTTTCTCGTGCTTTTACCGCTGGGACAGCTCTCTGCGCCGGATCCAAAGCAGTCGTTTCGTTATCGTTAGTAGAGGCAAAGGTCCGGTCATAGCCTTGTACGTGAAGAAATGGGGCTTGGAGCATGGCCGAGTCGTCAGCTGTGTCCGAGGCAACAAGAAGGCATCGAGAAGAGAGACATCTCAGAGGTGGTTCAACTCCATTCCGGGAGATACGAGCAGGTATTGCATTGAGGGAAGAGAGCTGAAGACACACAGATAAGAAGCTATTGGGTAGGGGAAACCACCGTCAAAGCCGCGACGCTCTTCGTTGAGGAGCTGTCGTGTCTGCTGGCAGTGGTTGTGCTTTAAGAATGTCGGGCAATGCCCTATGCTATGGACGCCGTCACGCCGTGGAATCAAACTGAACCCCTTGAGCTGCAAGTAGTCCAGAAAAAGTGGAAGTCCTTGCTCTCGCGGGTGCATATGTACCGCTGAGAGCCGTGCCGGGTGGAGTGGCGTCACCTATCCCGGCAAGGGCCTCCTCTACGCATATGGTGACGGTCTCACCCCGGCAGGCAACACTCACATTGTGGTGTTTGGCGCTGCGGAAGTCCCGCTGCAGTTTGAAGATAATATTGAGAAGACAAACGAGGCACTGGCGCATGACCGATGGAGATTCAGCATATGATACGTATACACCACCCCTGATGTATCGACAAACCGGAACCGAAGTTGACTAATATTTTTCTGTGCTTAGGCCTCCGGTAGGTTGAATGCTTGTTCCTTCGTCAGCTTTTGTTTGATTGACCTTTACGGTGGATGCTTTGCGTCAAGGTGATATAGCCCTAACTTTGGAGGACTTGGTCAGTGGTCTTTTGGGTTGCTGCGTTTTTCTTTGAAGGGACACTGCACGCCTGTCTGAATGTTATTGTTACCCTTGTTGTTATTGATACTGTGATATTGCTTGATTGATCGGTGATCGATCGACTCCAGCAGCTTGAGGTAAGTGTGCTGACCGTTCTGATGTGATGCACACCCCTAAGGAAGAGTTCAGTCAGTATGCAGCCTGATGGATGGATCAGAGGCGTGTGTTAGTCAAGAGATAGAGTATTGAGGAGTGACTGAAGTCTGGACATCATAGCAAACAAACTTTGTGTCAGGTTTAGGGCTTGCAACTACAATGCTTGAGATTGTCCTTTTTGAGAGATCAAGCGGAGAACAAATACTCCGATAAATGTAAGCCGAGGCATATGCGCCGACTCTGGCAACTACCTTACGCATGTGTACGCCCCTTGTTCGCTTTGGGTAAGGCATTGCCCTAGTTGTGTAACATGCACATAGCATAAAAGCTAGGTAGGTGTCACGTAAAGACCCTAAAGAGACGCACATCCAGCACCTTTGCTCACGCCTTTTGTCAAGTTCGGAGAAATATCGACGTACTTGCCCACTCTTCCAGCCCTGAGAGCTTCACTGTTCACTGCGGCTATTCATAATACCATCCGTGGTTGGTTTCAAACATAGTGTATACATTTCCGCAAGTCACCGCTAAGATAAACTCATCCAACGCCGCCTCCTTATTCAGAAGCTGCATTCTCAAAGATGAGAAAACATTGCTTCCCTTTTGGTATCAACGTAAAATGATCTGTCATCCGCATATCGTCGTTTGTTTTCTGGCTCGCTAAGCGCACAGAATATCTTCTCATGATGGCGGCCGTGGCGATCTTGAGTTCCATTGTTGCCATGGTTCTCCCAAGGCATGCGCGATTCCCCTTGCCCCAGACGAGCATTAGTTCACGCATCGCGTCTGTGCCTCCCTGTGTAGAGATCCAGCGATCCGGAGAAAAAAGGTCTGGAGAGGGGAATACGAATGGATCGCGCTGGGTGGTGTAAGATTGGGAGGACACAGTAGTCTTAAGTTTATAAATCAAAGTCATTAGTTGCGTTTCTTCCCTCACCCAAATACTCTTCTCATGGAATCAAAGAACTGAAGGAACAATTGGGGATAAGGGAACGCACATTTGGAGGTACGACGATGCCAGCTATTACCCCTCCCGAGATTGAGTCAATGCGTTGAAGACTTGCTGGAGCAGCCGGATGCATACGCAGAACTTCTTGAACTACGGCGTCGAGGATCTGGAGCTGAGCAACGTCCTTATAACTGGGGACACCGCTGACGAAGTGAACATGTTCCAGCTCTTCGCGTAAACGACTTTGCCATTCAGGGTACTTTGCGAGTTCCCAGAAGAGGTAGGTAAAGGTGTTACCGGTAGTATCTGTCGCCGCAAACACGAGATTGGTGATTTCTATGCTGATCTCGGTGTCAGTGAGCGAGACAGAGTCGCCAGCGCTTTCACCGTCCATCAGCTTCGTCAGAAGATCTTTTCGATTGGAGGATCGGCCATAATTATTGAGATAGTTCTGGAAAGCATCGGCTCCGTACTAGATAAATCGATCCACGGCGTCAAACCTCGGTCGTACTAATCTACCATCTACCTTTGTGGGCAGTACGTACGTCATAAATCCGATCTCCAGCGGAGAGAAAGTGTTGTAAACGCTTCTCAGGCAGGAAACATAAAAGATTATACACCTGCGGAAATTGCGCTTGAATGCCCCAAGCAAGGTAGGCGGCGTCAAGGTCATGAACGAAATCAGGTGCATTCTCACTGTCGAGAGCGCCAAAGCTATTCCCGAGAAACAATTCTCCTGCGCGCAATGAATGTAGCAATCAGCCAGAGGCTTATCAAAGTAGACTTGAAGTTCACTACCGACAATATCCAACGCTAGCATCCGAAACAAGTACAGCATGTCGGTGGGCTTTTGCAGTCGCTTTTCGAGCGCTGCAAGAAGTTTACGGACCTGAATGTGAATTAACGGCTCCATGGCGTCTAGGGATGCCGGAACGAAGACATGGGCAATGCGCTTCTGCCTCTGTCTATGCTCTTCCCTGTTCTGCATTTGAAACACCCCGCGTCGTCCGAAAAGGTCATAAACAGGGCCTTTGATGTAATTGCTGGACGGGCCGTATATATCTCTGAGTGCGTCGACGTGGGTGAAGGTGAGCTCATTGGGACCGATTCGCACAACAGCACCATACTTCTTGTGAAGATTGTGAAGGGTAGTTGTTCGGTGGCCGGCGAGATCGACAAGCAGCAGCCACTTATCAGTAATCTTGCCAAAGAGAGGTCCGGGAATATGACAGAGCGGGCTCAGATATATGTTGTGGATGATCTGCGGGCAAGACTATTAATGAATGAGTCCAGACGCCGCAGAGCAAGGTGCTGCTTACTCTCCAGAAACAATAAATGAAGCAAGTGCCCAAAGCGATGTGTACCCAGTACAGGTCCATAGTGAATCGGTGATATCAAATCCTCAAATCCTCCATTCCTTCAATCTGAAGAGTGAGGTCTTCTCAAGTCGCCCAGCTTGTATTGTAGACAAGATTCATGTCAGAGAGCAGCCCGGTCCTGATGAAGCCAGCCTAGCTCCAATTGTTCCTCCATGCACCTAAGATACGAACTACCTTGTAAACCTACCCCAAAATACAGGGGATGAGACACTATGATGGACGGGCCGTCATCCGGTCTTTTAGTTGCAGATCCCCTCTCTCATGCCGCCGTGCGGCGCGTCCGCACTAACATGTCAACAATTAATTTATCATCTGTATGGGTTGCTCTTCGTGTGAATACGTTGCAGCTCAACTTCGACTACTCCTTCTCCTTCTCCTTCTCAGTCAACGGTCCAACCCTGTATCAGGTCTCCAGCACAATTTGAGGCTGACAAAATCAAGAGCGAGCGACTTTGACATCAACGATGTCCGACCAAGACCCAGTGAGCGTGGAGAATGCAGCAATCGAAGTAGAGGTCTGTCGCTCTTCTTCTTATAACAAGAAGTAATCTCACATGTTGTTAGCCTTTCAATGACACCGACTCTGCCTATGGTGATGATCTGTAAGCACAGATTCCCGTATATGCCCTCAGTGACTAACATCATGTAGGTCAACCTACACCGCGTCGGTGACTTCTACCGTTTTCAAATATCCCATTGAGAACGGTCGTCGATACCACGCCTATAGCGAAGGCTGTGAGTAGCGCCAGCTTGGACCGAGATGGAGGACTGACTGTTGCTAAGCATATGTGTTGCCAAACGACGAGGTTAGCTCTGCGTGACTCTTTCGTACCATGTTCGGACTCTCTCTGAAGTCTTCAACCAGAGTGAGCTTGACCGACTAGACATGACTCATCGTATGATGATACTACTATGCGATGAAAGACTCCATCTAGCTCCCATCGGAGAACTTCCGCAACGCATTCTGGATGTTGGGACAGGTACAGGGATCTGGTGCATGGAAATGGGTCCGTACAAAATGGCAGTTTCATTTGCATGAGATGGATTCTCTTTACCTCAGACCCAGGTCCGCTTGATGATCTTATAGCTTACTTGATTTGATTGTAGGTGATCGGTACCCCTCAGCAGAGGTCTGCCTCTAGGGCCAGGAGCTCAGAAGGACGTGATTAGGGAATTACTGACTAAATTCTGTGTAGATACTGGGCAACGATCTCAGTCCTGAACAGCCCAGGAAGTTCGCTTTCAGCAAGCCTCCGACGATCGAAGTAGAATCAGCTAACCAACTCCTAGTGTACCACCGAATGTCAAATTCGAGGTTGACGACGTTGAGCTGCCGTGGACTTTCAACATACCCTTTAACTATATTCACTGTCGATATATGACCGCCTCGATAACCAATTGGCCCAGACTCGTTGAGAGATGTTTTCAGTCAGATTCAACCCATTCCAGACTTCGAACGAAGAAGACTTAACACTTGTTAGGCACACGAAACCCGGCGGCTTGGTCGAATTTCAGGATTACGATCTGCAGTACTACTCCAGGGATGGTTCCTTGAAGTCGGATTCTTCCATGGCGAAGTGGATCAACCTGATCCTCGAAGCAGCCAGAAAGGCTGAGCGTGATCCTTGCCCTGGTCCCAGCTTAGAAAGCTGGGTGCGCGATGCTGGTTTTACCGAGATCCATCATGAGAAAATGCAGCTGCCGATCGGAACTTGGCCAAAAGATAAGAAGCTGGTCAGTAGTTCTGCCATGGCCGCCGAGCCGTAACTCGCACGCATTCCACACTAATCGACGGTTCGGAGCACAGAAATTGATCGGGGCTTTCAACCTTACGCAGATTCAAGAGGGACTGGAAGCCTTTTCTCTCGCACTCTTCTCTCGATTCCTCAATTGGTCGGTGGATGAAGTTCAGGTGCTGCTGGCGTTGGTCAGGAAAGATCTTCGAGATCCTAACATTCATGCACAACTTGATTTGTGAGTTCCATCATTCTGCGATCAAATTAGGCCCTGGCATCTAACTGAATGTTCAGTCACGTGGTATATGCGCGCAAGCCGGGAACGTCGGAGCAATGAGCGTGGCGTTCGGCATTAACGTCACGAAACATGCTTTATGGAGATCAATCACGAGAGGGCTGTCTGGCTTATATATCTTGGATGCGTTCAAATTGTGTTGTATGTTTTCGGATCGTCAGGCCAATTTCAGGGGGGCATTGCGGGACGGCCGAATCTCACACGCTTTTGTCTGGGATTTGCGGCGTCGGTATGCACATACACAAGGGCCTTGGCGCGAAATTGTACCCTGTGTTTTCCGGCATGTATAAACATTCCGGAGGGGTTGATTGATCACCTCTATTAGATGACGTGTTTCTTGAGCGCACAACGCTACTTGACCTACCTATAGTCTTGACCATCCGGTAGGACATTAGGGCATTTAATCAGTCAGATCAATGGCCGGACCCCGGTCATGCGTGGCTGAGCACTTCTATCACCATCACAACCCATTTCTGGAAGTTTCGACGAACCACTCGTGCCAGACATGCTACGAGGCTCATTCACGCAATGGAAACTTGATCCGACATGGAACTCGCAGAACACCAAATGAAAACGAGCGGACGCGATGGGCGAGGCCATCACATGGAAACTGTCGTAACGTTACGTTACGTGTACTGCCAAGGGATCTCCCAACGCCTTCAACCACTACCGACTCAACGGCGGGGCTTCCAGTACCGCCATCGTCGCCTTTCCATGATCGTCATCTCCACGTGGCCTGGAAGTATCTCATTACTTGTCAATTTACTATTTCCAACGCTCACGCAGTCTACGACGCCGATCGGCACGCTTACCTCCCAGCACACAAGGTCATCAATCGATCTCTCCGGGCAATCTTCGACTAGGTATCCCGCAAACGGCTTCAGTAAGCTGCGAAAGAAGAGACTCGCCTGCTGATTCTCTGCATGACAACCCAACTCACATCCACATCCACACACACACACACACACACACACACGGACGACTCCTCGACGTTCCCAGCTTTGTGCGGTTCGTCCACTGTCGCGCGTCCCATTGCTTCCACATCTCAGCGCGCAGCACAGTGGTTTTTCTTGTTATCGCTGACCTCGCCGTCGCCTATTAACAAGCAGAATTGTGTAGACTTGCACGAATGGTAAGGTCACAGTTTGGATTACAATGGCTCTGCGCACCGCACTTGTGGACATGGTGAGGGAGGTGTGGAAGTTGAGCCGAATGATCAGACGATGAGATATATTCTAAGTGATGACTCCCCCTTATCAAGACAGCGGAAGTGTGTGGTGAGAGTAAAGGCAGGAACAGTGTCGATTCCCCTTTGAATGTGACTGCTATTTTCATGCCCACGCGTATAATGGCAGTAGTGTGATTTGGGACGCTACGAAAGGGGGGTTTTGGAGGCTGGATATCGACCTCAAAAGGGTGGATACAGCGTAGCGAAACCACCGCTGGGTACTCAGAATCGTCCATGTCATCACCAGGTGAATGCTGTGCTCGTAGGACAGATGGTTCCGAACAAATGTCCAATTGTCTCTATCTTTCGTTGTATCGTGCAGCTTTTCAAAGATGACTCGTAATTCGACAACGCTCTGCGGAACCAGTCACTTACATCCCAGCCATTCTCGCAACGACCCTGGTGAACGCCTCGATCATCTCCTGGCACATCCCATCACAATCGCCAAGCTCTCGGTAACATTGCCGCTGCGCTCGTTGCACAACCCAGAAGCGCAGTATAACCCTGATCCGTCTCTCTCTCTCCAGACCATCGTCACCCAAGCTCGATCACTGCTTCTCCCTACATCTAAGACCTAATACCACCCCACGGCCTCCAGTATCCCCTCGCCGCAGAGCCTTCGAGATATATGCATGCTCAGTGGTATTCTGCCTTGACAGGACATCAGCGAGCCGAATACCCAGTAGCAGGCTCGATAAGCAAGCTTCGAAGCCGCAAACTCAAACATGCGGCGCAATCCTATGGCGGCAACGATAGTGGCGTGAGATTCGGTGACCCTGGGTGGCAGTTCTTCAAGTCCCGGAAAACTGGGGAGAAACCCAGATGGGGAATGGAAGAAGCGAACAAGTAGATTGGAGGAGCGTGAGTCGAGGAATGTTCTGGACATGCTCAAAGCCGGCACCACTAAAGCTGAGGTGGAGCGAAGCGAAAACATAGCTCCGGTGGAGGAGGATAGAGGGAAGTGAGAGGGAATAAGGGAAAGAAGTCAGGGAAGAAGATGGGGGAGAATATCGACAGTATGGGGCGAAGAAGCGTCCCTCAAGCAAAGAAATTAACCATGACATGCTCAACGAAACTCCTGGCCCTCCGTAACCCTGGCAGCTCGGATTGAAGCCAGCGTCGAGGATGTGCGTGGGCCTTGAGGTGGAACGTCATTGCGGCTTCGCCTCTTTGGGCGCTTGGTTGGAGACGATCGTGCATGGTTCATCCTTCCGGCTGTTGTCTTGTCCAATTGCATATTCTGTGAGTTTCTCTTGTGCTTCTTTCCGTATCATTGCAATCCGTTCTTTTCGACTCTGCCGCCCCTGTTGCTGAGCTGATGTTTAAGCGTTCCTTGGCCATCCTGTTGTGGCCATCGTCCTGTGACTGTTGTCTGTCTGGTGGCTTTTCTTGTGACCTGTATGCCAAATCTTCCTCTGCAGCTCCTGTGTTTTCTGACGTGAAGGTCAGGTCGACTTTCACTCTGCTGTCGCTGGTTTGGCAGCGGCTGTGGCTTTTTGTACCTTTGCCACTGCTCATTCAGGAGGTCAACATTCCCTTCTGAACTTGTTTTTTATACACATCCAGTGCTCCAATAAGTGTTCATAGTCGTTCCTCTCAGCTATGGATCAAAAAATCTTCACTGCTCATTGAACCGCCCTTAAGCCGTCCAATCCTTCAAAGAAGCAGTAATTATTCTTCCACGTCGAAAGCATACTGTCCATCTTCGGCGTCGGTACCTAGCCAGTGTAGGTTCAAAGACACCGATTGATGGACCATGCTGAGAGAGAAAAACTGCGGCTCATTCCAACATTAGTACTTGGCCTGCAGGGTCTTGTGATTCACAGCTGCAAATCCCGGGTGTAACGCTTAGGAGACAACAGCGCAGCAGACAAAGCAGACAGGAATGATATCGTTGTGTGGGAACATTGTTGACGTAGGAGGTGTCTAACATCCTTATTGGTGCAACTTCGCACCAGCTTCTAAAGCCCATATGCGAGTGGCACTTAGAAAGTTGATAAAGTCTGTGGTCTCCTGGAACGGGTGATAGAATCAACTAAAAGATCGGCCGCCGAGACTGTAGCGCCTTCGACAGCAATGGGGACCGATACCCTTCAATGCGCACTCTGAGATTCTGTCATCGAGTAGCGAAATTACCTCGAAGTCGTCATCATCGTACTACTCAAAGAAGTAAAGCAGGACCAAATTGAAGCAATGAAAAGAAAGCCCTTATGCGGGTGGAAGACACTAATGCATGTTTGCATATCCCCAACCAGTAAGCAGGATCATGTAATATGCAAGATGATGAGAGATGCATTAGCATCCATAAACGGCCGTCTGGAAACCTTCTCGAAGGTTGATCAGCCTGACATTTTAAGCATCCGACACCGGCGGTTGATTAGTACCAAACCTGGCGAGAGAACGTAATATGGATAGCTTGAGTAGGGAGGCTAGTCTTTAAAGACGGGGCTGATCGTCGGAGTTGAAACAGCTCTGGCCGGATGTTGAAATTATGACTTAAGTACTGTTGGGCAGCAACACATGACTTCTGGCGAATGGAGTGGATTGTGGGAAAAATGGCAGCGAATCGCCAATACTGGAGCCTCACAACGGTGAAGTACCTAGTTGACGTCCAGTGGATGTACGGTAGAGAAGCCTACTGGACTTTGTTAGGAAGTGCCAGCCAGAGCTTGAGATTATGTCGAGAGTTCAGGCCCAGCTCAGATTACTAGGCAAAGAGGAAAGCAGGAGTTGGAGAAAGAAGGCCACAAGCATAGCTGAACCAAAGGCTTAGAGTAGAGACCGCTGCAGGACACCTCCCCAAGTTCTCATCCTTCTCGAATTGCGGCTTCCGTTGTATTGGGCAATAGCCCTGCGAAAAGGCTGCTGACAGAACTTGGTCGTGAGCGCAATATCTCGCTGACTCCATAGGAACGACTCGATGGCTGATAATCAAAGCACCAGCGGGCTACGAATCCATCCTGTAGACGAGGAACAACGAGTTTTTAGGAAAAATGGTGCCTGCCAAAGCAGTTGAACCACGGAGCTGCCATAGACGGGGACGAAGAAATTAGACATCTCGCCTAGGCCGGAAGGACGATACTGGGAAGAAAGGTTGGCGCCACAGGCGGCTAACCATGGATGACCCGGGTGGTAACCCACTGGGTCTAAAAAACCCCCATCGGCGCTTCGTCATATAGGTTGGGTGAGTTTTGTTGGCAAGCGGCCAAAGAAGTAGAGCCTATCATCGATAAGGAGTCCGAGCGATATTTAGGAGTAAGTAAGCTGGCATCAAGGCATGTCATTCGCGCGCAGCGGATAGCCCCGCTGCTGTGCGCGTCGATCTCATCCCACTCCTACTCAACACAGTAAGCTGAATGCATCCCTTTGGTAAGGGGGGTCTTGGTAGCGCTTACGGGATGGGTCCGGCATGATGTGGAAAAGGATAATTGCTGCTGGCGTTCCACTCACACAGCCTTGTCATTCGGACTATTTCGAGGTATCCGCCCGACCACTGAAGCCTGCTCGACTACTGTAGCACAGGGCACACGAGGTCTCCATGGATTCAATCGCGGAACGGCGGATGGGTCCCGTATCGTTTGCCTCTCTGAGCATGACTCGCGAATGATCATAATCCATGAGTTGGATGGAGTTTGTTCAGGTGAGATGGATGTGGGGGATTGTTGGACACTGTGCACGTCTCATCAGTATTTGCGACGCATCGCACGAATAATCGGTGCCGTTCGGGAGCAACTGAGGTGATAGTAGGACAGTAGCATCACCGCGCATGGAACTTACGCCCTTGGTTGGTTCAACTTGCACGGGGGTTGTACGGGTACTCGACCATTATGCGAAGGGCTGGAAGTGCCCAGGATCAGAAACGACAACACCACCCGCCTTCGCGTACAACCAGCACTTGCCATAAAGCCCCGTCGCCGAAAACCGCCATCCTCGGGCACTTTCAATCTATTGCGGAGCCACGATATGTGTGACAGTTCAACATGGCTCGTTCCTTATTATTATTCATCGTACACATGACCACCGCCTCATAATCTCTCATTTGACGTTACTACCACGGCTGTGAATCGTTTGGATAGCTGTCCTGACTCACTTGACTCTCTAATCGCCCTTTATCTCCACCGGTTCTTTCCATGTCTACGCACGCAGGCATGGCCTGAAGAGTAATCTCAACTTGTCAACTCGCAGCATTTCAATACCACGCTTCACCTATCCCTACCATGGCGAAAAGGCTACATCGAAACCGCACGCATACCAGCGATAGCGGCTCGAATTCTGGCTATAGCGATTGCTCAGATCATTCTAGAAACACAGCACCTACAGTCTACAGTGTTAGACCAACATTGAAGCATTCCGAGACAGCAGGACCAAAACTTGGTGGGTTTGAGCCAGTTCTCTCAACAAATATCACTTACGATGCTCGATCATCAACGGAAACCTATGCCTCAACGGTATTCTCAGACGAAGACCTCTCGGAGGACTTCCCTGAATACGACGTGCCGGCCAACTCCCACGAGGTTCAAAAATTTGCTTCGAATGCAGTCCCGTCAACACCCGTAGACTTCGCAGAGCTCTTTCCCTCTACCCGGAGATTGTGTATCAGACACGACGACGCAACGCTTGATGGCAACATGAATCTTCGTGTTGATACCGTGGCCCATACATCCGGAGGTCGTAAGCTAGACCTCACACTCTTCCACCTCCGCATGCATGACCTGAGGCGTCGCGAATTCTCACTTCGTCGATATTGTCGAGATTCCGGCCGTGAGGTTTGCCATTCAACCCGCAAGGTTTCCAAGCCAACCCTAGAGCGACGCCCCACACTGCAACGCTCCGTCACCAATGCGTTGTCGAGCATCCGATCGAAGTCGGAAATCAAGACTGCTACCACATCGAGTATGAAACGACGCGACTCCGGCTATGACTCCACGTTCGACGAGGACGGAGATGTAGAATCAAGTAGACCGTCATCTAAGGGCGAAGAGATTATTCCAATATCCAAGAACACAATCCGACTCGAGTTCTCAAACTACGCTCAAGTCGATGTCAAGCCACACGGAACGAAAGCAGCTAAGAGGTATGAGTTTGAGTTCTGGGGCATCAGCTACGCTTGGAAGCGGATATCTCGAAGAGATGGCAAATTCAAAGAGATCTCGTATCATCTTATCAACGTACAGACAGGCAAGCCTGTTGCGTACATAGTCCCTGAGGCCTTGACCACAGCCGAAGCTGAGGATGAGGAGGCCAAGGGCGGCTGGGTACCGCCTTGCTCTATGTGGATCAGCGATGAGAAGGTCCTCGGTGGTGTGACCGATGTTGCTGAGTCAGTGTCATCGGCGTCATGAAGCATAACGTGCCAAGTTAACCGTTCACAGTGTCATCGTTGCAACTGGTCTCATCGCCCTTGTGGATGACTCGATCCAGCGTCATTGGCATCGCAAGAGTGGCATACAGCTCACGCTACCGACGCCGATGAAGTCAGCGTTCAAGATGAACATGGAGTACGTCGGTCCCAAGCGCTTGATCGACGAAGTTTTCAACCGGCGGGGAATCACAGCTACCCGGCATTCTATAAATTAACGACAGAACAAGGATGAGCCTATGGTATGCATAGTCAGGTGCATTCTAACGGATACCAATCCACATCAGAGTATATATTGTACCACTTTGGCCAGAGCGACCTCGGTCGCTAGGGTATACGTTTACACCTTATGGCTGAAAATCTTCAAAGGACTTAGGTGCATGAATGGGACATTCCTTGTTTGGGTCTTGCAGCATCTAGCAACTTGGCTGGCATCAGCGTGGGGAAGGATGGGACAGGGAAGGTAGCTCAGGTAGGGCTATAACGAAGCATTAGTCGGCATGGCAGACACATGATAACGATCTCTCCATATGTCTCTCAACGGCAATTACCATGTTGAATATGTGAACCAAAAGCGACAGCTTTGCATGATTTCGACGTCACTTGTCCTGGGTGTCGGCAGTAGACAATCTTGGTCGACAAACTGCTGGGCTGAATCATGGCCAAAAGGAATGCGGCCCGCCATCGCGTACCGTACGGTCTCGTGGCAGCCCAATGCAGCCTGAAACAAGTAAAAGCCTGAAGGAGCAAGCAGAAAAGAACCAAGTACGTACATTGACAGCTCCTAAAATAAAGATGCAGCCAGCTTCGGCATTTCTTGCAGCTTGACTAGCTAGCACGCCCTGAAGTGATCATTTAGCGGCAGACATGCAATGCAAGACGGCCCTGCGTGAAGGTAATCCAAATCCAACCTTCCAAGGCCCTCCCCTCTCCTCCACATACACATGGCATAAACCAGTAGGTCGCATCATGCTCATTCCAACTGATCACTGGAGCTGCTCGAGAGAGAGCCTCGCTTTTCATCTTTAAGACATGATGACTTGTCATATCCCCGCTCTAGTGGAACCAGCGCACGTTGCCATCCCTCCCGTCGCAAGAGCCCACGATGCCTTCTCGGCCCCCTTTCGGTCTACGCTCAAATCCTTGTGCTACCATCTGGAACTTATACCCCTCACCGTTCGTTCCAACAGCTTGCGCGGTTCACTGCTGATTTGACAGCGCAACGTACCCGCCCGTTCCTGAAGAGCATGCAAGCCTTGATGATTCGCGGCGCATTGGCTCCCGCCGTCGTTAAGGCTTGGCAGCTTGAAAAAGCATCCCATACTTCATCATGCATATCAGACAGTGTTGCGGATAGGTGCTCTTCGTCTTCTGCCACTTTCTTTGTCCATTACTATAAGATGTTGCTCACCGACTCTGGATGTTTGCTCTCTACTTCTGCTCCTCAACCCCGAGTTATTTGGAGTCTTACATTGAAGAAGATCGTCACTCTCGTTATCTTGCATCTGTTTGCCGTGTACTTCTACCTCTCACTGGACATGTCTAGCCCTACATCCCTCAACTCTAACAGTGCCATGAGGCCGACCTGGCAAGAGAGACTCCAAGGTCCGTGTCTAGCCTCCATGGCCTTGATCACCCCGTACTGAACAATCTACAAGTTCACTGTCGAGCCGCTCAGATGCATCCCCCAGTTTTTAATATAGTTTCTGACCGCCGAGGTATACCCTCCAATTTCCGTATCCCAGCACAAGTCTCAGTCACCGTCTCTTCCAGCCGCCCAAACCCCATTCCCCAACCCAAGCCCATCGCATCAACTGACCTCCCCACTCCAGGCGGCCGCACAGCCTGGTCCAGCACGGTCACAATCGAAGGCCAACATATCGCCGCGCGCTACTGGTACGATGGGCAATATGTCAACAACGCCAAAGAAGACGCCGCCGAAGTCGCCCTGCAGCAACTGACCACGCCGCAAAGCCCTCAGGCGCAGATGCCCGGCCAGGCGCAAGCGTGGAGACTGAGAGGTTATAGCTCCGTCAGCTCCGGGTAGCCCCCTGCGTGGCTCAGCGGAAGGTCGTTATTGTTTCAGGAGTGTCAGGGCGGAGGTGATGATTTCACTTCCCTAATCCGTCCACTACGCGTGTGTACTGGTTACGAAAGGGGCTCTTGATGTTTCTTTCTATTCTAACTTCGATCCCGAGTGGGTCCGAGATATGTATTCCTTGGCAAGATATTGAAATGGGCGCTAGGGTCCAGATCGAAAAGCAGTCACTTTCTGAACGCCGTCAACGTTCTCAATCGCGGCAGTTGTTTTTGTCTTCCTGACCCTCCGAGCTCTACGCATGAACTCGATCACCTATCACCGACTGGGTTTCCATCACATCGACCTACCCTACCCGTTCTTTCTGGCAGTCTCCCCTCAAAGCTAAAGCCGACCAGTCAAACCATATCCCCCCGACACTTACTCGCAACAGCACACATACACGCATACCCTCCTCCCAAAGCCCACCAAAGGCCTAGAATGATCCAACCAACAACATACCTTTCCGCTGCTCAAAAAAAATACCCTAACTCGCATCTAAACCTACCCTTCCGATCCACCATCGAATCCCAGCAATCCCAGCGGAAGCCCACAACGCCCCACCCAGCAACAAGTCCTTCCTTCTCCTCCTCCTCCTCCTCCCCCCTCCTCATCCACCATATCCTCTCACCCTCACTCACCCCTCCCCTCACGCCCTTGACAACCAACCGAAAGCAAACACCCCCCCGCCCCGCCACCCCTTCCTCTCGTGGTTTTCCGCCTCATCCAGGCTCCCAATTTAGAAAGACGACAGATGAACGACCAACCCTCCCTTCTCTTCCACTTCCAGACCCCCCTGCGAAGTGCACAGAGATATGTTGTCGTCAGGTAGGCGGAAAGGATGAGGGTCGAGGTTGAGGTCAGGGTCAGGGTCAGGGTGGGTGTTGGATGTTGGGTGTTGGGTGTTGGGTGTTGGGTGTTGGGTGGAGATGCGATCTGGATGTGAGATGGGGGTTGGGAGTTGGAGTGGGAGTGGGTGATTGAAGTTGAAGGGGAGTGATGGGACGTCGGAGTTGGTGATTGGAGATTGGAGATTGGAGATGGAGATGGAGTTGGAGTTGGAGTGGGAGTGGATGATTGGAGTGGGTGAAGGGGACGTGTCGGATATTTCGGGGTAGAAGGGTTATGGGGTATTATTTTCAATAGGCAGAGGGATGATGGTGGATGCCAATTGATTGGTTAGGTCGGCGTATCTTGTATATACTGTATCTGTCCAGACGTAAGCTATTCTACCGTCCATATGTATATACTCCCTCCTCCGGACTCCCATACTCTAAGTGTATCCGAACGAAGCATCCAGAAGAATCACTCTCAAATCCCCAACAAAGCCCCTTTCGTCCCATCCGCCAACTTCGCCCTCCACAATCTATGCTCGTTGAACAACCACATCTCGCCCTCCCTCCCGAAACAAAAATTCGCAACCCCACCCTCGACCAGAATCTTCCCGATCAGACTCCCTCCACTATCCCACACGTTCACCCCATCCCCACACCCACTATACACATTCCCGTAAACATCGCACTTGATCCCATCCGGCGCCCCCGTATCCGCCATCGCGAACACCCGTCGATTGATCAAGAACGGACTCTCGCTGATGATCACAATGTCAAACGCATAAATCGTCGCCGCTCGCGCCTGGTTCGTCGTCCCGTCCCCGTGCACAAAGTCCGTGTCGGTGATGTACACCGAGTCTTCGCCCGGCGCGAAACAGATCCCGTTCGGCCGTCCGAAGCCGTCGGCCACGACGCGTATATCCCCGCTCTCGGGCTCGAACCGATACACCTGCTGGGGTAGCTGGGGTTTGGGCCGGAAGCCTTGCTCGTGACCGTAGATGGGGTCGGTGAACCAGATGCTGCCGTCCGAGTGGACGACGACGTCGTTGGGCGAATTGAACTGCCGGCCGTGGTAGTTGTTGAGCAGGGTGGTGGTTTTGTGGGGGCGTTTGGCTTCCATGTAGATGAGGCCGCCCGGTTCGTTGAGCGAACCCTGCGCGCAGAGGAGCAGGCCGTCGCGGTAGTTGACGCCGCCGTTGGCCATGTAGTTGCGCTCCGGGCAGCGGACTTTGTCGCGAGTGAAGTCTTTGGGGGAGAAGAATTCGATTTTGGTGATGACGATGGTTTTGTTGGCTGTGCTGACTGCGGCGGGGTCTTTGTCGCGGATTTGGTTGGAAGTGATGAAGAGCGTGTTGGTGGGGGCGTGGAAGACGCCGGCTTCGTGGAAATAGGGGGCGCGTTGGTCTTCGATTAGGAGCTCGAGCTGGGGGTTAGGGCCCAGGAGATTGAGAAAGGAGTCATCGTAGACGAGGAATGGCCGGTTGTTGGTGTTGGATAATGTACTGCTGATGTCGTCAGTATAGGTTGTGGCTTTCAATACCCATATATGAAGGTGGGCGGATTATGGATCATGTGCAACGGACTGCCATAATGCTTCGCCTTGGCGGTTTATCCGCTGCCACGGAAGCTCGTCAGACGAAGGCCTCTGCGAATATGAACGTGAAGGTATGGAGGTGGCTCCACCTGGACGTTGTCTGGGAGTGTCGTCGAAGAACGAGACATTCCGACTCAAACCTATCCCGTCAGCTGTTTTGGGTCGTGGCCACAGAGGCATGGAGTCTGCTATGGCACATACAGCTGTGCTGGGTTGCCAATGATTCATGAGGGAGAAAGCCAGTGAACATCCATCATCCTTTCCCTGCTTTTATGATGTGGAGGGTGTACAGCCATCCCGCTCGCAAGTGCATGCGGCCTGCTAGCTGAGTAGCTGTCTGTCTGTCAGTCGAGCGTGACAGGCTGTAGTGAGCTACTCAGTCTAGCTCCGACAAACATGCCGCCCTCGCGTCTCTGATCTGCAAGATTGCGTATATGGCTACATCCCTTGCACTTGTAACCCTTGGGAAAATCTACTGTTCCGTATCTGTACGCGCTTACAGTATGTGGGACTAGTAGGTTTGTGCCCGTAAGCAACGAACCTACTTGATTGCATCAATTGCAAGAAGGACATCCACATGATGATTCTGAAGAATTGAATCATATGATTTGATATGCCAGCAGCGCAAGCTGGAAACACTTCAGCGCACAACGCTTCCAATATATGTATAGGGACATGGGTAGGATTTGATGCTGTCCATCCAATGACGACCAAAACCACCAAAAAGAAATCGTAGCATAAATGGACAGTGATCTCCTCAAAGACTATCTTCTCTCCACCGACTCCTCACCCTTTGCCAACCTTCTTTCTCTCCCAGCCCGCCCTTATGCTCCAACCCCATTCCCCTTTCCACCCACTCTTGGCTCCCCATTTCGCTCAATCTACTCAATGCTCTCGCAAAAGCAAACCTTTCTTCATCCCCGGAGAAGATACTGCTACTCTTCAGCATCTTCATGTTCAGCCCGAGATCGTCCATAAGCGAGCGCATGACATCGCTGACGTCTTCATGCTCTTCGATTTGTTTGACTGATCCGCTTTTTCTACCCTCTTCGAGGGCCGTGCCGGCTTCGGATGGAGATAGGAAGAGCTGGAAAAGGGGCACAGCGGTCGTGAGAACAAGTTTGGCCTGTGAGTTACATATCAGTGCCCGCATCGATCACTTGGTATTATATGCACTCACTCTACTTTCATAGACAGCATCAATAAAAGTGATGAACCTTCTCGCCAAGTCTCTCTCCCTATAGGTCATCCCCGGAACCCCAGTGATTATGAACGCATCGTAACTCCTCATCAGCTCCAAGTAATCCGCCGCCCCAGTCGCCCTGCCTATGAGCTCGTTGAAAGTAAACATTGCAGCCGTCCCACTAGCTTTGGGGACTTCAATCTCTCTGCCCCATACTGTATGCTTGGCCTTATGGGGAGGATCATTCTCCGGATCGCCTAGAAATCTAAACCACTTCTCTGCATGTGAGACTGCCGCCTTATTGAGAGGATGATGGAAGACGCCAGACGGTGGACGGGGTATCTTGCGATAGTCGGTCGTCGAGTCAAGATTGATGACCTGAAGGCGTGTTTTGAGGAGGTTGATACACGGTATGAAGGATGAGCGCTGGATGCCGTTTTTGTACAAATCATCAGGGTGGCGGTTTGATGTTGTCACGAGGACTACGCCATGGGACATTAGAGATTCGAGTAGCCTGCACGCAAATCAGATTCTCTGCTCAGGGCACTTGGCGTTGCCGAATACTACCTCCTAAGGATCATGGCATCGGCCACGTCTGTGCATTGGAATTCGTCAAAGCAGAGCACACTTCCTCTCTCAGCCATGTCAGCCGCCACAAATGTGACCGCATCCAAATCAGTTCCGTGCTCCATCTTCATCTGATGTAGTCTCTTATGAACATCCTGCATGAAGCTGTGGAAATGTGTTCGCGTCTTCGATGTTATGTTAGGCGGAAGGGTCTCGTAGAAAAGATCCATGAGCATGGTCTTCCCACTGCCAACGTCTCCATACATGTATAGGCCTTTTGGCAGGTTTTGTGAGATCTGTGTGGTTTCTTTTTTAGGCCCATTGCGATGGAAAAGGGAGCCAAAGAAAGATCTCGACTGGGGTTTCAGGGACTGAATACTTGGGTGAACGACTTTAGGGGGATGGTAGTCTTTCAGCATATCGTGGAGGTCTTGGAGGTTCTGGACGAGGTCTACGGTTTGTGTCAGCCACCAACGTGGGTTCCTTGAAACGTTTCATGCTCACTTCTCTGATGTTCGTCATCTCTCAACCTATGTGAATGTACTCGCTCATCGTACTCGTCCAAAGGTCCTCTACTTTCCAGGTTGACTATGACCAGCGTAAGTGGCCTGCTCCATAGGGCTCATATTACACTCCATAAGACTCTCTTCGTACCATCGCTGACCGTTGCCAATTGTCTAATCAATCGAGGGTCTCTGAACTTTGCGCTCCGCCGACCACTCCACGTTCCCAAATCACTCGGTCTCCACGTCGAAGCGCGCTGTCTGCCTGCAGAATGCCGAGGCCTTGCAACCCACCGCAGAGGCTGCGCACATTGCGTGCATATAAGCCTTCTCTGGCTGGGACCCGCCAAACGCTCCCAGAGCAGCTTCCTGCGTAAGGAATCAACGGTCCTTGCGGCAGCCCGCTCGGGGGCCATCACGTTAGACCGCGCCTGACTGGCGTGAGATAGTAGTAAGGATTGCGCCCCACATCTGGCAGCGCGATTGAAACTGTCATAAGCAAATATTGACTGAGAAAAAAAAGGTGACCATGTGTAAGAGGTACTATGCCAAAGCAAAGACAGACACAATCTGCTCAGACCTCCACCGAGATCGAAGAACGAAGGCGGTATTTTGCGCTGCGGGGAAGGTTACGCGAGAGCAGGATGGCCATTCACATGTCAAAGCTATTGTAGGCTGAACCCCTTTTCTGGGTTGAGACCTTTTGATTTTGAGTTCCCGTGGACCGAACAACATCATCCTAAGCTTGAGGCTCATAGTCGAGAATTGTGGCCGGGTCAATTTTCATATGAGCTACGGCAAAACCTTTCGTTCAAACTCATGTCTGTTCTGTTGTCCCAATAAACAACAGGATATTAGCATCCAACGTTACTGCTACCTACCTTATGCCAGTGACATCCATGATGATTAGGAAAACACAAGCTTGAAATCAACCAACCCTTTTCGACGCCACGCCTGGGACCACCACAAGGTATAATGGATTAAATCAGCAAACCCTGAGATCGTATTACCTCCAATTGCGCCCTACCACGTGCCCAGCATGCTGAAACGTCCTAGATACCTTTACCAGATTGTAGAAAACCAAAGAAGTTGCCGCCTTAGCTTGAATAAATCTCATTAGACTCAAAGGTCCATATCAAAATCGAAGAGAAGCGGAAGTAAAGCGAACAATCTGACCAGGTTCATTTATATGCGTATCCAATATATAGCGTTAATTTTGGATTCCGTTGTAGTGCAACGTCAAGATCATTGTCGCTAAGGAGTTCGGCGTACCCGCTCGACGGCTCGTCCTTATACTGGATTTTTATGTCCTCTTGGACTTTCAGTCGATCTTTTAGCTTCTCATTCAGTTGCTGGAAGCTGATATCGCTTGGCACTCGGATGGCAATCAAATCATCCTGGAAGAATACTTTAATCTTGAGGGCGCCCGCTGGCGCAGGGGTGGGTGCTGCGCCGCCCGAGCTTTGTGATGCTTGCGTGAGGGAGCTAGGTTGGCGGTTGATAGCTTGCGGATGCATGTCTGACGGGTTCCTGTAATGCGCAGCCTGTGTGACGCCATTGTTCGTGGCCGGGGCGGAGGATTGGTTACGTTGATGATTCGAGCGTGTCTGCGGTGCTGGCATTCCCTGTTGGCCATACCCGTTGCTACCATCTATATTCCCGCGTGATGACTGCCGCGAGGCTGTCCGTGAGAATTGAGGAGGTGAAGAGTGTTGTGAGGCACCGGACAGCCGGTAATCCTCCCCGATGGCGTTTGGATCCATTTCGAAATCTCCTTCTCTTGGCGAGAACAGTTGGCGAACAAGGTAACATTTGGAGATGTGCTGTGGCATTGATATAAGCTTCTTAACGTACTCGTCGAGGTTCTGCCGCCTGCCGTTCGAGATGGCGTCTGTGACATAGGTTACAGGGCCTGGCATATAGGGAATCGTCCGCGGCCCACCCCCTTTGGTTCCAGCCTCCACGTCGAATTGCTGCAGCAACGTGACCTGAAAGTCATAGAAGTCCTGGTAAAATCGAGAAAGCTCCCAGTGTCTGCCATCCTCTAAGACGACCTCAACAATGTACCAATATTTATCATTGTCGAAACAATATCGTGGTATTGAGGCTGACACAGGAGCAAGCAGTTGACCCTGTGATTGCTAGATATTAGTCTCAATACTCCGAGGGAGTAAGATTCTCCTTACATGTCCGTGACCGTTCTGATTTAGATTGGGTTGACCTCCATTACTCAGGCTCATTCTTCCATTTCCAGTCTCAATCTTGCCAAGCGGTATGCTAGTATCTCTATAATCTTTTGCCATCTTCTTCCATTCCTCGACCTTTGGTACGCCGGCTCGCGAAACGGCTTCCTGAGCATTAGGTACAGCCTGCCCAGTTGACATATCCCTGATCTCCACGTACGATACCGGTATCAGACCTGGTCCACCCAGCCTTCCGATTGGCTTCGCCACGAACCATTCGGGATTTGATTGAGCAATCACAATTATTGCCTCGCCTGCCTTCGCCTCCAACTCATCCGGCCTCTCCGCACTGAAGTCATATTGTACAACGCCGTACACCATGGCCCCAGAACCCTTCCCTATACTAGACATCCTTACGTGCTTTGCGGTTGCACTGGACTCCTGTCGTGAATGTCCGCCTTTTTCTGAGTACCCTGAGTCATGTGGAGGAAGAGTATGGCTTGCGCCTGAAGCTGCTGGCCCTGTACTTTGCCTTTCGGTCTTCCCTATCACCTCGAAGAACGTGACGGGCACTAGGCCTCTCGCGCTCGGTATCAGAGGATTGCATGCCTCATACCAATTCGGGTCGTCTTCTCGGCTGATGACGTGAAAGAAGTCTCCTTTGTGGAACGCCAATTCTTGATTGTTTTGCGACTCTGGTTCACGGTCGTAAAGGGCTTTGATAACCTTAAGATTCACCCGAGGTCAGTCATTGCTTGGATTAGCCATGCGACAGCGTAGAAACCTGGTAGATCTCACCTTCTTTGGCGGTATAATCGCAAAGGCAGACTTCGGTGTGATGGAAATATGTTGTGGCCTCGAATCGCTCTTCTCCCCCTTGATGGATCTCCGTATTGCCTAGCCGCGATCAGTAAAGCTCTTGTATGTCCACCTAACCATAGGCCATTGTCTAGGCATACCTTCATATCTGCGGTGTGGTACGATCTTGACGAACCAGACTTGCTCTACTAGTCACGTCGCCGTCGATTCTTCGGGACCACTGCAGATCTTCTTTGAGAAGTGGTGAGCGCCGCTCATCTAGATCCTCGGATTGTAAAGTCTGTTTCAGCGCCGTAGGGAAGCCCTCGATCGAGATGATGAGGATCACCGAGAGGGTCTATGACTTCGTTTCGCAGCCGGGCGACAAGGATTATGTCCGTGATACCGGGATGGTGAATGGTGTTTTCCGCAAATGAGGGGTGTTGGGCGTGACTCTCAACCCAAGACAATGGGATGGGAAAGGAATCAAGCTATGTACACACAAAGGTTCTAGCCCGATGGTAGCGAGAAACGTGTCTGACATTCGGCTACTCTGTACGAGTACTTTAGACAGAATCTAGGGTGTTTGCGATGATGGTGAGAGTTGCGATGGAGGTTGGTCGTTCACCAGTGACAATCATGTGCTGCGACGCCGCAGAAGCCCAATGCAAGACTCGTTGCCGCCTGCAGCTGAGTGGAAGCCGGACCTCGAACAATGGAAGCTGCGCCGTGCCGCTAATCCATCAAGAAAGAAGAAGAAGCGCACTCTTCCATTCTACCAATAAGGATGCAGACAGCTAAATGTAGTATCGGAAAAACAGATAGAGCCAGCCTTGCATAGGCTCCAGGCAAGGGCTCCGATATACGGTACTACATTATTACGGACTGCTCTTGCGCGGCGTTTTCAACCTGTCAAGGGGAAGCAAGGCGGCAAGAGAGGCTTAGATTACATCCGAACAGCCTATGAGCTCTATAACATACACGTAGAGTACATACCTTAGGTATTGGTGTACCACGGGAGGGATACTGTGCAATGCAGCCCCAATTGAGAAGCGAGTGGGCTAAGGACAGCAAGGCTTGACGCTTTGCGCGGAGCAAAGGCCGTAGTTCGCCAGATAGAATGCAGTCACAACTCCAGCTAGCATGCATAAGGAGTGGATGTTGCAATGCAGTTTTCTAGACCACTTTACCGTGCTCCCAATTACTAGCCGCTATTGCAGCTAGACATTATCATCACAACAATACATAACATCTCTATCAATCATCTTAAGCCACAGTAGCGGGCATCCCAAGAACTAATCATTACGTCTTCTCCACAGCGGATACGTCACAGGCCATCCGGTGGTTCTCAGGTTCGCTTTTCTCATCATCGACAAGGATATATCCCACAAAAGAAATCCTCTACCGGCTGGACTCACGCCCGGACCCGTCCACTTATGAGATACTACTTTCCGGGATTAGCAACAAGAGATGCGCAACCGGTTGTCGTTGAGCTCTCGCCGTATCCGTATTCGCAACATAGAGTCAATTGAGGTCTGACGATGTTGGTAACCAAAGTGGAAGTCGAGCAACTTAAGTGCTTCCAAACGGCACGCAATTTCCTCCTTCGGCCTTTTTGGTAGAAGCAAGGATGCTAAAAGCAGAAAGTCCCTACGATAAGTCATGCCTAAAATTGTAGACCAACCACAGTCAAAGCCTGTCATGTGAGCCCAGGCTTCCAAGGTTCGAATACTGCGAGCATGCTGCTAGCATTCAAGTAGTAGATGTTCAATTTTGTACATACAACAAAAGTAACAGGAAGGGGCGGAGAATGCGGGATCGACAGAGAGCGACGGTTTAGAGACCTTGATATGCAGAGCAGGCGTGAGATCTAGAGGTATTGCTAAGCAAAGTATGAGATAACGTGCGGAACGAACTCCGTTCAAAATACAAGGTTAGCAATGCAGAGAACCACAGCCCAGCGGTCAGAAGCAGCTCAGATAGAAGTTGGAGCGGAAAGGACGTGGATGTTCGGAGAAGGTGATGACGCAAAACATTGAAGTTTTTGAGTCCGCTCGTCAAGGTGTTCGTTTGGTTTAAGTGGTATGAGTCAGTCATTGAAGAGAAAAGCCCGATCGAGTATCAAATTGATGCATTTGATTCAATAATGCTGGTAGCGTGATGCGCCGTTTCGTAGACTCAGAACCTCTCCTTGAGCACAACCGAAGTATTACAACAATGATCATATTTGGCCTTTGATGTCTACTCGTTGAAAGGCGGCGCTTCTGGCAGTCTCAAAGACCGAGCCAGCTTTTCCAGTGAGTAATCGTACTCCGTCTTCTCGCTCTTCGAGGAGGCTCTGAGCCCCATGGTCGCATATGTACCGTGCACTTTCCTCGTCGGATTCGAAGCCTAGCTCTTCAGTGATGAACCTAAGTTTCACATCGGGTTTATAACTGTAATGGAAGTGTAAGACAGGAACCACGTGTTATTGGATTTTGGAGGACTCACGCTCTGCATATGTTGGATAAAGCAGCTAGTCGCTCGCGGCCGACAAACATATCCATCAGATATGCACCCATATTAGGTGTCAGGAGATAAAGCTGAAAGAACTTGTGATAATTGCCCAAAGCCAATGCTGATCGTGCATCTAATGCATGCTTCACGGCCGGGTCTTTCTTCTCTGCTGGTGTTAGATCTGCCAATACGTCGTTCATGTCGGTTCGATTGCATGTATGAATGAAATACAGGATACGATACGCCTTGAACTCCGTGGGATGTCCTCCAAGATTCTGCGAATACAGTGCCCGCAACTGCGTCTGACACTGATTATACTCACCAAGATCCCCCTTCTCCAATGCAATCCGGGCATGAATCTCGTACACATTCACTTTGAATTCGTTCTTGATATGTTGCACCGTAAGGTCCTGGCGTAATGACTTGAATTGGTCACAGATATACGAATAATTGTTCTCTTGCTTCCACTTTGCTTTCAGAAGATCCAAGGTCTTCTCGAGAACCGAGAGTGGGCGCACTGTATCTGGGTTCGGAGCAGATGTGAGGCGAAAATACTTCTTCTCCAAATCCTGGGATCGACCGATGACGGGTCCTTCATCTACATCAGGCATAGGTGAATCGTCTCGGGCTGAAATGTAAGGTTGCGGGGATAGAAATCCGGTACGGCCATCGTCAAAGCGTCGCTTGCGCCCGTCTAGGTTGTTTTGAAACTTACTTGAGCCTTTGTCTGAGATATCCTTACGCTGGCGCTTATCCGCTCGGTCCGTTGAAGGATGGGTGATCCGCTCCGCAAAGATACTCCGGTTGTTAGTTTTACGCCACGGTGGCTGGTATTCAACTTCGGTCTGAGTTGACATGGAATCAGATGACTTCCTTTTCTTTGATGCTGTTTCCTTGCTCCAACTATTAGAGTCTTGCACGCTCAAGGTAGTGAAAGAATCCCTCCATGGCGTGTTCGCAGGTGTCTGGAGGACCATCGCCCTTTCAGTCTGAATCATCTGCTGTGGTAGTGGTAATGCTTCCCAATCGATACTAGTCAATTTGTCACTCTCCGCTGCATCCGAGATAACCTTCTTCAGCCTCATCTCCATCTCTTCTCTCCCGACACCTGGTATGCTATTTTCTGACGCGAACGATCTTTGGACATACTGCCGAACGGGTGTGGGCCAATCTCTTTTCGGCTTTCCATTCGTTGAAGTTGGAGCGGTTCCTTGAGCCGAAGGTGAGAGTGTAGCAGCTGCCTGAACTGGCTCAGGTGGTGGAGGCCTAGCGAACGTTCGTCGAGTGGACACGGAAGTGAAAGCGCCACTTGCTGCTTGTATGTCAGTATATGAGCGTGTCTTTGGGACACTGGTCTACTTACGTGGCATAGTGTAGGTGTTTGAAAGGCTGGCCCGCCAGGGTGGCGCTGCTGTAGTCATCTGCGCAATCAACGGCGGAGTAAACCAAAGTAAAGTGCCTTAATGAGGCTTGCTATCGTCTTGTACGTGAATTAGATCTTGCGCGATAAGATTCTGTCATGAGAGTAAAATCAAGCAGTTAGAATACAAAGTGCGGTGAGCGAAGAATGAGGAGTGGGAATTAATTCCGTAGTGAGACGCATTCGGCATTAGTACTATAACTACGCCATGCTATGGATTTCAAAGCACTGGCATCAAACCTTCATTCGGAGCTTTCCGTTATCACTGACAGGCAACAATGGTTGCCAAGGTCTTCAACCTAAGTGTTCAAACACCCCCAACAAGCGCAAAAAGGAAAGGATTGAATGTTCCTCCAACAGATAGATCTTACCACTGCGTTGCGACCTTCGCTGCTGCCTGACGAAATACTGCTTTTCGTACAAGACGCTGTAGGGCTCTACGAAGGGTGTGTTTTTCCACCCCAATATATGAACCTCTTTAGGTGCCACATCACCTCTTTGCAAACCCTTTGATCAGAGTGTCATTGCCGTGCAGATTCCATTACTTTGCTCACTGACGTTCGTATCCTGGCATCAGGAAATACAAAGTCCCAAATTATCAAAATGGACAAGCCTACCTTACCTCACATAGAGCTTGCTATGTGGATAACGAAGAGCCACGGAGATACTCTGTTGGGGTCGAGCTGAGACACGTTGACCGACATGAGTACTACGTCTGTTACTCAAGCTCAGCGTTCACTAATGTGTGGCTGATCTGGAGCAGGCACGCTTTCTGAAATCCTCACCTAAGATTACCTTAATCCCAAGCCCGTCGAAGCAATCTTCTATACAGACTCGCAACACATCAAAGATCTATGCTCCGCAGTCGACTATACATTCTTCGTCTCAAAGCCTCTCCGCTTCACCTCTAGGTCGCGCGGACAGTCCCTTCGGTTCTCCTCTATCTTCTCCTGCGCGATCACGAGCAACTGCAACATGGGTCTGCCCAATATGTTCTTTCTCTAACCCGCTGCCTGCGAATTTCGACCCTAGTACCGCCAGTGCACTCACTCCTATTGCGCCATGCCTAGCTTGTGGTATCAAACCTTCCTGGACTGACGTGCTGAAAGCTGCCATATCGAATGCGTCAACACGGAAACCACCTTATGCACCGAAACTTGAATCACGTGAACCATCGATTAGGGCCGATAAGGGTAATACGACGAAATATCCTGTCTCTGCTGTACCAGACTCGGTGTTTCAGTGTCCGAGGTGTACTTTCCTCAATCACCCATCCTTACTAATCTGCGAGCTGTGTGGGGCACCGTTACTATCTGCAAACGGTCTACAGACAGAACCAATTGGCAGCAGGACAATTCGACCGGAGTCCCCAGGTCCATCGCTCAACGGTAATACTTTCAATGTCAGCGACATGCCTGAAAGTATCAAGTTCTCCTTTCGTGCAGGTGGAGATAAAATCTTTTATGAACGGCTCAAAGGGGCTATGGTTCAGCGAAAGTGGCTTCTGCATAATGCTCCGCCAATACCGAAGCCAATTACGCCGAAAAATCATGGCCCGGATGCTCTAGTGAACTTCACGAACAACGAGGTAGCGCAAGGACCTAAGGAACCCCAGAAGACTGTTGGAATTGCTGGCCTAGAACGGCGTGGCTTCGAGATGCGCAAGAATAACGAAACAGTAATCAGCAATGCGTTTGAAGATCTCGAAGGTCTCATGGCGTCAGCTAAGGAAATTGTTGCCCTTGCTGAGACTTTTTCGAAACAGTCTGTTGAGGGTTCTTCCGAAGCCAGTGAATTGCTCTCAGAATCAGCTACTGCTCTTGGCATGATTACCACTAAGGACATGCTTGGCTCTGGTGGCAGCTCCGAGTCATTGTATCTCTCCGAACTAGCTCGCAATCTCGCTGAGTATCTCACCGATGACAGCAGGGGTGTCCTACGAAGGGAAGGGGGTATCATGAGTCTTGTAGACCTCTGGGCCGTCTTCAACCGTGCAAGAGGCGGTGTAGAGCTCGTTAGCCCATCTGATTTCGAGCGGTCCGCTCGTCTATGGGAGAAGCTAAAACTGCCGGTGAGGCTCCGCCAGTTCAAGAGCGGACTGCTTGTTGTGCAAAGGTACGATTGGAATGACCAGAAGACTATTGTACAGTTGCTTTCATGGCTAAAGGCGGTGCGCTCACGCCCTCCGCCATATGAAGTTCAATGGGACTGGACTGCCTTTGGCCGGGGAGTCACCGCCCAAGATGCGGCAGAGAAATTTGGCTGGAGTGTAGGAGTAGCCACTGAAGAACTAGAATTGGCAGAGGAGAGAGGGGCATTATGTCGAGAAGAAGGAATCGAAGGCCTGCGGTTCTGGGAGAATTGGATCATTGAAAAGGATGACGTTGAGGGTCTCACTGCGGTATGAGGGTTTGAGACACTCACCATCTACTCATGGTTTCTTATACATCTATCTTCACACTTTGTTTGCATCCATAATGTCCTACGGTACAAACCCGATAGGAGGGCGTGAAGTATACCATTAGCTTCCGTCAACCACTATTATCATCATGTCCTCAGTCAAGTCTACTGCGCTGTGACGACATGTGATACCACTTGCACTCGTGATTTCCTTCTGGTCGAGCGCTAAGTGCACACCTCAGATATGGTGCTCATTCAGTGCCTGACTTACCACAAAGTTCATGTTCATGAGCAGAAGACCTCCGTAACATGCCGGAAGAGAATAGTTCCTGCTATCATAGTGGCTGTTCATGAAGCTTGTTAATACCTTAGTGCCATGCAGTTCGTGTAGGTTGACAATCATCGGCCAACCATTCTGATGGTTTGTCTCCCAGCATATGCACATGACAGAAATGATGATGGGCTCTGCTGAATGTGAGTGTCGCTTTTATCGACCAGCTCCCTAAGATTACTGTGGAATACAATGCCTAATACCTCATTTGCACATTGCAGTGCTTGGTTCATCCGCCTTTTACTCCGAGTATCATCCAGCTTGAAATATTAGTAATATGTGCGGAAAGCCTCTAAGGCAAGTCAGGGAATGATGCGGGCTGTTCAATTCGCAGTCACCATACATCTCGAATGACTAGCAATCATACCGTGAATTCATTGTCATTCTTCTTGAAATCGGTCGTAGCTCTCCGGAAACTTGCAGGTCGATACAGTAGATGTAGGCTTGAACAATTAATGGTTACTCGGACCCTCGATGCTTGGCTTCCGTACGGATTAGCTTACATAAGGTAGTCCCCACGATATCTAACCGGGCGGGCTGAGATACCCCGCGCTCGGAGTGGTTAGTGCTTCCCCCACCTCATTGCCACGATCACCACCTGCACTGAGGTACGGACCACTGGGTGCTTCACCTTCTCTTGAGCCGCTGATCGGGTTTTTATTGATCGACACTGCTGTAGGGAAACTCCTCCATCGAGCCTCAAATCTCTCATCCCCGGCCCAAGCTCCAATTTGTTCAGATTCTCTATTGATGGGGCCCTCGCAGTATGCCTATATTTCATATTGATTTGGTCTCAGCCAGCCTCTGCTGACGAGTGTGGGATAAGAGCAGGTTGGAGCGCAGGAAGCCATCATGTATCCTCCTCAGCTATACGCTGGACACCAAGTCCTGACAACTTCGAAGATCCAGGCTCTATACTCAACTCCAGTGCTTTCGACGTTCGTCATGAGCTCCAGCATGATTAGAAGACCACGTCCGCGAAGCACCTTGAACCACGAGTCTCGCCGCACTTTTTGGTGGGGTTGGAAGAACCATCGAGTCTGGACGTCCTATCTCGATGCAGACTTCCAGAAGCGCATTGAAGCCCGCCAACGTATCCTCAAGCATAAATGCGCGAAAGCATCGCAACGTGACTCTCTGTGGGACCGTGAATATCCAGTCAACCAATATCGACCGAGTTGGGGATGGCGATTGTCGAGCTCGTGGGGTAAGGCCGGAGGGCGATGGGTTAATGTCGATGAGCTGCCTAAAGAGAAGGAGAAGGAAGAGCAGGAGCTCGGCCCTTGGTACACCGAACTTCAGTCTAAGCCGGAACAATTGCGGAGAAAGATGGAGGAGATCAAACGGAGAGTGGATGAGGACCCATTCAAGGCCATTTTTGGCAACAGACTGGAGGGAACCTATTACAACCCAGCAGCTTTTAGATGGTCACCTCTAAATTGGGGTTTGACATCGAAAGCGGAGACTGAAACTGAAGCAGTTGAAGAGCTGAGGAACAAGCCGACCAAGAAGATGAAGGATGAACTGAAAGCAGCAAAGCCAGTTGATGGGCAAACTCCGAATCCAATAGATGGACAACAAGCTGGGGGCTTGAAATCTGAAGGGACCAGGACGGCCTTTCATCGTATGGAGCCGGCTGTCCAGAACAACTCTAGCAAACCCGGAGTTGGCGTTTCTAAATCACCCTCTCCGGCTGCGGATGACTTTGTGATTGACCCAATAACGCTGCGCAAAGTACCTAGGAAGGCTAGCCCGCCTAGGCAATCCAGCGGAGTGGATAGACCGTTCAATGAAGAAGCCATTGGCATCCCCATCAAGAAATCTGCGGGCTATCATGCACAGTCTACTAAACTCAATACCTCTGGAGAGGCTGACAATAGACAAGATCCCTTGGAAATTGAACTCTCTCAGTATAGAGCTCCTTCAGTGAAGGCCGAGAAGGCATCCACCCTGGAACGACCACCTGATCCTGTGGCTACGGAACTTGAGAAGTACGATCGTCGCATAGCAAAAAACTCGATTGAGACAGCACATCTTCGATCAAGGCAGGATTGGTTGGGTCAAGAAGGTTTCGGGCCGCGTCATCGAACAGAGACAACATTGCCAGTTCGAGATTGGTCCGAGAAGTCAGATTTCGCATCTAAGTCTAATTTAAACCCACCCAAGATTGAGAGCTCTCTAGAACGGCACTTACGCGACAGTCCAAAGTTAAAGACAAAGGTGGATCCAGACGACCGTCGGCAATTGCGGTACAATGATAACGAATTGAAGGCGGAGGACATCGATCTGCTCCGAGCCAGTGACGTGAGGGCTTCCTCGGGATTAGCAGGGAGGCCACGAAAGGAGACAGATGACGAGAAACACCGGCGAAGGAAGAAGCTTGAAGATGACTTTGACAAGCCTCAAGGCCTGGAGACGCAATACGCAGAAGAGCTGGCAGCGCAAGAAATGGCAAAGAAAAAACACATGCCGAAAAGGGTAGACGCTGAAGACGGCTACGACACGACGCCGCAAGGTCTTGAATCGTCATATCTGAACGAGATCAGCTCGCGAGAACCTCCAGTGCATAAAACGGACGCGTTTGGTTACGACCTGACGCCACAAGGTTTGCAGACATCATATGAGCGGGAGTTGGAAAACGGTGTGCAGAAGTTGGAAAATTCATACGCGGCTGAAGTCCAGAGGCAGGAAGCTGCAATGCGTGAGGCGGAGGTTGATCGGTTCGACAAGGAACCTCAAGGTTTAGAGACTTCTTTTGCGAGAGAGCAAGAACCTCAAGGGCTTGAGACTCATTACGCCAGAGAGATGGCAGCGCATAAAGCTTTACTAGAAGCTGCCGAAGTGGATGGGTTTAGTAAAGAGCCACAAGGGCTCGAAACCTCTTTCGCTAGGGAGAAGAAGCGAACGGCGACTATGAGCTCGTACAATCAAGGAGTCGAAGCACAGACGGTAGCACTCGAAGAGGCCGAAGTCGATAAATTCGATAAAACGCGTCAAGGGGATCATGCCTCCTATGCGGGTGAGATGCAGCAAACACCAGGTGAAGGCGACATGTCCGCCAATGTTCACGAGTTCGCCGGTAGAGATAGATGGTACAAGAAGAAGGCTCCTCATGCTACCGAGGAAGATATGAACAATTTGCGTAGCAAAGGATCAACTAAGGAGATCCGGCGTAGCTACGAAGATAGTTCTGAAGGTTCTAACAGCAAGCGTCGGCAAGGTGATTCCAGGGCGATCTTTGAAAAAGAAACCCCCGACGCTGGTGTAAAGCGAGGTTTGGAGGCATACGATAGTAAGCTTGGCAGGCAAGCTTACCAATTCTACTCAGGACAGGACTCACTCGAAGCAGAAATCCTAGCGCGATCCAAAGACCAGACTGCAAATAACGTCAAGCTTGAGACGGTAGCGCCGTATGGTTCGTATTCTAGCCCTGAGGCCTTGGCTATGCGTTGGGAAGAAGAAGAGCAGAAGCTACATGAGGAAATAAAGGAGACCAAGGATCTCTTGTCAGAAGTACACGCCGAGATTGAAAAAATCTTGGCGAGTAAGAAGACGCCATCATCCACTGATGCAGAAGGACACGAAGCATCCGAGGCAAAGAAAGCCTTTCTTTCCTACCCAGGATCTCAAAAATCCTCGGTGGCGTCATCAGTAGCTCCAAATATAAGCGCTCCCAGGGCGGAACAGGATGCAACGATTGTGAAAGAGTCAACCCCTACAGTCTACAGGATTCTAGCCTATGACACTTCGACACAGGATATCACTACTGCTACGACAACTTCATCAAGCACTTCTCCGAATGAAACACCTGTATCACCATCCGAAGCCATTTCCCGCCTTACCAACCCTGCCAAATTCTTACCTCACTTTCCCGGTCTACAGGCTTCAGGCTACGAGGTCGTCTCCGGAAGTGGCGATGTTCTGGTCTTCAAGAAAGTCCGGGACGCCGAGGAACAGACTCTCGTCGAACCGTCTGCGACTGACAATGCTTTTGCGGAAGCTCGGAGACCAATGAACCCCATTGACGGCACCACAACCCAAACTGGGAACTTTGCCTCTCCTACGGGCTTTGTTAATCACGACGCCGTCTTTCCTCCGCCTCTCTCCGAGCAGGCGCCTTCACCGCCGCCTGTCTCTTCCACTCAGACCAGCGGGAAAGTAAGAAGAGAGGAAGATGTCTTCTCCGGCTCTTCCCGCCGCCGGCAAGACGAAGATACTAGGCAGCACAAGCCGAGGGGCGGAGTTAGGAAGACTGCGAGGAGGGTGATTTGGGTCGGTGTCTGGACCGCAGGGTGTTGTTACGCCGTGGGTGTCGTGGTGGAATTCTTTCGAACGGGTGGGTCAAACGGAATGGGAGCGCAGGGTTTTTAGGATGTTGGTTTTGGAACATAATGGAGTCCTTGGGGAGCGGTCGTTGTGACGGAAACGGTCTTAGGGAGCGCCACTCGATCTGTTCATCATCATAGCGAATAGAGATGATTTCAGGCTATTGCTTTTCGCTACTGCAATTTCACATCCGAGTTCAGTTCGAATCACCTTAGTCAGGTGGTTTTTAAAACAATGCCAGGCCTAGCCCTGATCTTCCGTACCGAGAGCAACGTGTTGTCTACCATACGGGGCTAGTCACGCACGCGGAAACACATAGCTAGGCCCCAAGCACAGATCTACCGGTGCTTTCAACGCGACGACAAGAGAGCGTCGATAAAAACAATGCGCCAAATCAGTGTGAGAAATCCAACAGCCGAAGGATGGCTCTTTTCCGTAAAGCACTAGGGCAAGCCAGTCTCCGTCCACTCGAGGCAATTCATCGTGAACGGTTCTATCGGCAAAGTCTTGGAAGCAAGGTACAATAGCTCCAGGAACATAGAGGCCAAGGTTTGACCGACAACCGAGACTCAGAGCACGTGGGTGTAAGTTTACCAACCTTTCATACAGCGCAATACCTCGGTACCATACTTTGGAAAGCTGAGCTTTCGGGTCGCATCTGCAGCTCCGACGACGACTTGTAGTGAGCTGCGCTGGCCGGGAGACAGCGGTTACAGCTTGCTCGAGAAAGGAGGGATTTTAGGTGTTCGCGTGGCTTGCATATTCAATATTCAACATGTAGGTGGTTCAACGGCACGGTATCGTCGTTTGGAAAGTGTGCAATCCAGCAGCTACAATACAGATTGCGGAAGGGTGAGCAGTATCAGTCAATCAAGGAACCAAGGTCCGGTAAGACTGCTTCAGAATAGATGCTTGCTTCGCCCCTTCCGCCGCTCGAAATAAGATTGCGATTTCGCTTCGATTTCTATTACAGAGTTACTTACCGTAGTCCTTCTACTTGTACTTTATTTTAAACTTTACTAGTGTTGGTGACTAGCTTAGCGTCCATGCTTCTACCCGCGCTTACCTTTGGTACGAGTGCTTGTACATACAATACCTACCTGATGTGACACGATGCCCGAGCGTGAATAAGGCTCGGCCGGCCAGCTGTCTCCCACGTTCCTGTTGGCTCCGACGACGCATTATCATTGATTTTATGCACATCGAGGTGGCATATCAGCTATTCATGAAAGAGACGTTGCGACATCGCTCGTATTGCGGGGTTGTGTACTGTATTCTATCTAGTACTGGTGCAATCTGCCGGGAGCGTTGAAGGGGATGGGCTATAACCTGCACTTTTCGTGCGAGGACTGCCGTTGCCAGCATGATGACTGAGCTGGGACAATGGCTGTTGGAAAAGCGGAGCCATCAAAGTCGATGGATATAGATAGATGTAGAGTACTCGACTTTGTCCTCAGCCTGAGCCCCCAACAGTCACGATGTTACCGCATCTCCGTACAAGCGCCCTTCTCAGTGCGTTACAATTATTAGATCTAAATCGGTGCGGCACCATACTAATAATTTCGTCCCTGAACTGCTAAGGTAAGTAGGGCCCACCAATAGCAGATGGCGTGTCCTGTGGGAGCTTCCACAGGGCAACGGGCGACGAGGATGGCGTGCATAGCCCACACCAATCATCTTTCTCTGATGCACTCTCGTACTTGGTACCTTACCGAGTATTGTAAATTAACTTGCCAATACTCGACCTGCCAATCTCGTTAGTCAGGCTCTTCACCTCACTTCTGCTCCTCCACCTCCGCCAACATCTCGTCACCGCCAACATCGATGTTGCGTCCTCGTCGCCGTCATAATCCATCCACCGACAGGTAGCAACTGCACACCGACAAGCACACACATTATCTGGTGTCGAAGAGGATTGAGACATCAACCAATAATAACCGGCAGCCTCTTCGTGCCCTCACACTCATTATTCGCTCTGACATACCGATTTTCTAGCAAAATCCAACCACATTCGTTTGGCATCTTTTTCTTTCGTCTTGCGCCATTATAGCAATCAGCTTTCGCGCGCGCGTTTTATCATCCCCAAGAGCTGGTCGGAAATAACAGTCACGCTCGCTCTTTGTTGATGCACGAACAGCCACCTGACGATCCTTTTTGTGCCCTTGCGTCAAAGCGACAAATTCCACACCTAAGTCTTACGTCGCGCTGGGCAGCAATCACGACGGCTTCCAAAGATACTATATCCCACCCCGACGATTGCAGGTCTTATATCGGATCTAGACCTTGTTGGACTGTCGCTTTTGGAAGACACCAAGGGCGTTTCTTTGTCCGACGTCCATTTTCGGCACTCTGGCTGAACAAGGTATTAAAGAGCCATTAAGTTACGTCAATCGCAGTGGCACACGCGGGATAAGGGACGGCGCAGCTTCAGTGGACAGAGGGGACGAGCCTGGCAACCAAGTCTCATCACCGTCGTCGAGCGACTGAGCGAACCTCAATATCATCTACATCGACGACACGAGTCACGAAGTACAGCCCTCAATCTAAGCAGCAGAAAATCTCCAATCCTTCATATAAGGAACCAGAATCGGATGGTGGGTGAAGGGCGAACGGAACCGGCATTTAGGATTTTTATTCAATCCTTTCAGGGCCTTTGTTGTCCCTTCACACTCCTTTGAAGATCTGGTATCGTCGTCGCACGATCTGCTGGGACGGCCACTGTGAGTACAACCTTATCCTCGTCATTTACCTCGAATTACAGTAGGCACGAGCTACAACCGGCGGCAATCTGATGCGGCACAGCAAGCCTACACTCCACACGTTGTACAGAACTTCAAATAACCAATGGCTAACTTACTCGTCGACCAGACACTCTTTACACATTCTTGACCTGTCAAGTTCACTCGTTTCTACCAAACCCTGACAGTGAGTACGACTTAGCCTTCGTAGTGATGTATCAAGTTTGACTGTGTTCAGGTATCAAAATTGGAAAATCTTCGAAATCTTCGAAATCCCTTCTAAATCCAAATCTAACAACACCGAATATCTTCACTTAGTACACCAGGGCCACTTTTTAACATGCGGACCTCATCAGCCAAATGGGCGGCGTCACTCGTCATGGTTTCGAGCCTGGCTCCCATCCTATGCTTCGCCGAAGCAGCACCTGCACCCTCACCCGCACCAACAGCAGCAGATAAGCCAAAGTACTACTTTCCGCGGGTAGTTAAACGTCAGATCGTTACGAACACGACGATGCCCGTGCCAACCACGTCGGCAGAATCTACATCTGACTCGGCAAGCTTAAGCACCCGTCAGATGTCATCCCTCGAGTCGTTCTTCAGCAGCCTAAACTCAGTATCGCAATCGTCGGTAGACGGCCGCTCAAGTCCTGGTAAACCGGCGTCGATAACAGAAGGATCGACTGGTCATGGAGACGAACCGTCAACCACGGTCGTCGTGGGTACTCTGACGGTCACGGTGGAACCGGCACCTGTAACTGGGAGTGCCACCGCTGGGTCAAGCGCACCATCGGAGAGCACTGAACGGAGGCCAGCACCTGTGCCCTCAATCCCTGCGCCAGCACCACCAGAACCGTCCTCAGCCGCATCAGCTTCGAGCAACCCAGCGACATCCGCTCCGGTTTCGACTGCGTCTGCATCGACGGGGCCAGCCTCGAGCTCGGTACTAGGCTCCAAACCATCGAGCGCTGGATCAAGTTCTCCTGGGGAGATTGGTTCATCTAGAGTGGCATCTGTTCCGTCAAGCTCTGCTGTAGCGTCCTCTATAGCTGCTTCATCAGTGCCAGCTTCGAACAATCCGGCTTCTTTGGCACCATCAGCACCATCAGCATCTGTGCCATCAGTATCAGCGCCATCAGCATCAGCAGCATCAGCATCTGTGCCGTCAGCATCAGCAGCATCAGCATCTGTGCCACCAGCATCTGTGTCATTGGCAACTGCGTCATTGGCATCGTTGCCATCAGTATCAGCGTCATCCGAATCAGCTTCGGGTGCTTCTGTTTCTACCGGTCCATCTTCACTACAGCCAGCATCTAGCGGCTCCGGTTCTTCCCAATCAGCGTCAAGCGCTCCAGCTTCACCAAGCTCTTCTGGCTCAACTCCCGCGAGCTCAGAGCCTATCAGCTCAAGCGGTGCCCCACTCAGTAGCCAGAGTTTTTCGAGTGGAACTCCAACTTCCTCTTCTGGATCCCAAGTGAGCTCTGGCGTCCTTCCATTGCCGATACCAGTTTCGTCCGTTGTGAGCGTCATTTCTAGCGACGCATCGAGAAACTTTGCTTCTGCAACAAGCATTGCTTCCATTAGTGATGTACCATCTATTGTACTCAATCCAACATCCGCCCTGGCAGCGTCAGCTCCAGCTGGATCTACCGGTGGCATTCTTTCAAACGTGGTACTACCGAGCTCGTCTGCGTCATCTCAACAAGCAGGATCTACAGATGGTGTTCCTTTAGGTGTGGTATTACCGAGCTTATCTGTCGCTTCTGTAATATCGCAAGCAGCTGGATTCAGTGCTGGTGTCCCTTCAGGTGTGGTATTACCGAGCTTGTCTGTCACTTCTGTAATATCACAAGCAGCTGGATCCAGTGGCGGTGCCCCTTCAGGTGTGGTACTACCGAGCTTGTCTGTTGCTTCTGTAATATCGCAAGCAGCTGGATCTAGTGGCGGTATTCATCCAACTGTGGTACTACCAAGTCTATCGGCCGTTGCGTCTGCTGCTTCAGCAGTGTCGCAAGCCGCTGGATCCAGTGGTGGTGTCCCTTCAGGTGTGGTATTACCGAGCTTGTCTGTCGCTTCTGTAATGTCGCAAGCAGCCGGATCCAGTGGCGGTGTTCCTCCAAGTGTGATACTACCAAGTCTATCGGCCGTTGCGTCTGCTGCTTCAGCAGTATCGCAAGCAGCTGGATCCAGTGGCGGTGTTCCTCCAAGTGTGATACTACCAAGTCTATCGGCCGTTGCGTCTGCTGCTTCAGCAGTATCGCAAGCAGCTGGATCCAGTGGTGGTCTTCCTTTGAGCGCAATACCGCTAACCTCCTCTGCCGCTCCAGCTTCCTCGGCTTCAGCGCCGGATACGACCGCTATCAGTGGTACTGGTATTGTCTTTGGACCGTCGGGAATTGTTTCAACCAATGTTGCAGCAAGCACGACACACCCCTCAATAGCCAGCGTTACAGCTTTGCCGGGGTCTTTGGGCTCTTCTATCTCGTCAGTCTTTTCTGGGGTCACCAATTCAGGGCAATCTTCTTCAGGTGGGATTGTCTTTGGCCCATCTGGTATTCTCTCCTCTTCGGCGCCACATCCAAGCGGATCAGGCACATCGGGTTCAACGGCATCTGCTGTCGGACCTGCCACATCTAGCGGTGCAGGAAGCTCTCCATCATTCTCCGCAGGAGCCACTGGTTCGTCCGTACACTCTAGCAGTCAAAGTGTAACCGGTGCTCTTCCGCTTTCGCTCTCCTTAGGAGTCTTAGGCTCAACGTCTGCTGGGAGTTCCCCGACAGGCTCGGCTTCTGGCATTTTAGGGATTACGCCCTCGAGTCCCTCAGCAGCGCCCATCACTTCTAGCAGAAGCAGCGTTCCTCAGATCACTGGGTCTGACTCGGCCCCGGCCTCTGCTACGAGCGGTGGATCAAGTTCACAGCCAGCGTCATCTTCCGGCTCGCATTCATTGTTGAGTTCTGCCAGTGGAACGGGGGTTATACCGATCCCCATCACACTACCTACCGGCCCCGGATCTTCTTCGAGCTTGCGATCGTCGTCAGGCGCCTTATCCTCGTCGAGACCTTCAAGCCCTTCAGGAATACTCCCGAGCTTGTTGTCTTTGTTGTCCTCGGTCGTTCCCAGCGTTCCTACTGGTAGCGCAATTTCTCACTCGACTTTGTTATCCTCGGTCGTCCCTAGCCTTCCTACTGGTAGCGAAATCTCTCACTCGACTTTGTTATCCTCGGTCGTCCCTAGCCTTCCTACCGGTAGTGAAATCTCTCACTCGACTTTGTTATCCTCGGTCGTCCCTAGCCTTCCTACTGGTAGCGCAATTTCCCGCTCGACTAGTCCGCTTTCATCTGTCGCTGGATCGATCACATCTGCCCCCTCGGGCACTACAGCACACAGTAGTTCGCCGCAGTCAGCATCAGATACTTCGACTGGTCCTGTGAAGTCAAGCATAGCATCTGGCCCGTCTATCACATCTGGTACATCGTCAGTTGCGTCGGCTACGTCCTCCAAAGCGACTGATGGTTCCTCGGTTGTGGCTGGTACGTCGTCGATAGCGTCTGGCGCATCCTCGATTACTTCTGAACTAGTCTCTTCTGCAACGTCATCAGTTGTAAGTGGACAGTCCACAGGGCACGACGGCTCTTCTACCATTGGATCCGCAGGTAGCGTATCCGGCTCGATTGCTACTACGTCTAGTTCATCAATAAACATAATTCCTTTGAACAGTGACGGTTCATCGCAGAGTCCGATTTCTTCGGGAACCGCTGCCACCAGTACGGCAAGCACTGGCTCTGTCGCTGGTCCTATCACTGGCTCTATAACAGGTAGCTTGACCTCGACGGGCTCTGCGGCGTCTTCACTTGCCGGTTCTCAATCAACGGCAACCGAGGCTTCTACAGCTAGTGGATCCGTAGTCACTGGGTCGACAACAGCAGGTCAGCTCGTGTCATCAACGGCAATCGAGGCTTCCTCTACAGCTGGTGGAGTCACTGGGTCGACAACACCAGGTCCGCAGAGTATTAAGCCGACTGGGACAGATAGCGCAACGATTCAATCCATCCCATCAAGTATCGTCGTTCAGCCGTCCAATACAAACACTGCATCACAGACTACATCCGCTGCTGCTTTAATCCCATCGGGTCAACCCCTCATCATCGCTCCACCAGGAGACCCACGCCCGCAACCGGCGAATACTACGCTCATTCAAATCGGCTTTAATTACTCACTCAACTACGAATTCGTCCTCGAACATTCCGTCACACAGAGACAGATCTTCCAATTCCTGCCAAACGGGATCGCGTACGACCTCGGCATCAACCCAACACAGGTTGTGATGCAAAGACTTCAAGCCGATAACTCGACGGTACCTAAGGGCTTCTTCACCACCCTTGCCATGGCCTTCATTCCCGCCGACATGGTAAACCGCCTTAAGCTCGATCTGCTCACCCCACCCTCAAAGATCTACCGCAATCCTGACGGCAGCACCAATACGCTCATGTCGATGATCAACCCCTCGTTCAACATCCTCGCCAACCAACCTACTGGAGACGGCTTATCGGGTACAAACACAAACGGCAACGCTGCGGCCTCTTCCTCTGCCGCGGCAGGTGATGGCTCACCCTTGGGCGCCAACATGAACAACTCGTCCTCGGTCAAAGGTACTTCTGTCGGCATCGGGGTTGGCGTCGTTGCTGGCGCGGCCGCTTACGGCGCTGCAATGTTCTTCGTGGCGAGGAGGTATAAAAGGAAAAGACAGGGACATTACAGATCGCGCTCGTTGATTGACACGGGAGACATGGTACAAAGTTCTGGAGGCGGCGTAAGCGCGGCACTGATGAGCGGTGGGAGAGGTGATGGTTGGAGGAGCGTTACGCCTGGGTATGATGGGAGAGATAGTAGGAATAGTGGCAGGAGTGGGAGCACGAGAGCACAAATCAGTGCGCCGGTCATGGCGGAGAACTCGCTAGGCTGGAATTGAGGCGATCGAAGGCCACATCTTTCCCGTCATGTATAGTACTCTCCACCCATAAATGCCGACGAGCGTCGTCCTTTTTTCCATTCTCCATCCCTTTTTTTCTTTTTTTACAAAATCCCGGCGTTGGATGATTGATCCTATTTTACCTTTTTACTTTTCTCAATTTTTAAGATCTAAGATCTAGCCTGTTGAGATTTCCGTCGCAGGCTTGGAGACATGTTTTGAACCCAATTAAGCTGAGGCCGTTGGTCGAATGTGAGCGAGAGCGAGAGGGATGGGAGAACAGAATTACCCGTGTATATCTAATCCATCTGATCTGGTCGCCCATATTACTTTGTAGACTTCTATCCATCCGTCATTTGTGCGTGGCTATCTATGTCCTCTCAAAGTGAAGTGAAGCAGAGCAGAGCAGAGCAGAGCAGAGCCATGCAGAGCCATGATGAGAAAATTAGAAAGACACGAAAGAGTGAACAGGAACAGACTGGTACTCAATAACAGAACAGAACGGAACGGAAACGGAAACGGAAATGAGGGTTGATCAGATTGTGTCTTTAACCAGTCTATGTATGTTTGTATGTATGTATGTATGTATGTATGTACAGTCTCTTCTCTTGACGTTGACTTGAGGTGAATGGTTGAAATGAAATTGCTTGATTGATTGATTGATTGATTGATTGATTGATTGGTTGATTGTTGGTTTCTTGAGGCTGGTATCACTTGATAGAGACAGCTTGTCATTGTTGTCATTGTCATCATCATCGTTGTCGTCGTTGTTGTTGTTGTTGTTGTCAAGCAGGAAGATACAAAGGCAAACGTGGACATGGACGTGAAAGCTAAAGTGTATATAGGTACAAGCTTAAAGGGTATGGGGCTCAAAAGGACGGTGAGGGTGGGTAGGGGCTTCAAAAGAGCCGTGGAGTAAGTGTAGTTTGAAAGAGCGTGGGAGTAGATGTGGAAGTTGAAGGGGAGTGGGGGGTCGGAGTCAAGGGGAGGGATCGGTGTCAACGGTGAGACAGGTCATTGCGGGGAGAAGAA
>JAABUP010001632.1_pt1 | contig 46664 bp, 44 predicted proteins | sample 5559201 | NCBI WGS metagenome assembly JAABUP01 (sample SAMN10711887, study PRJNA513373) | rock metagenome | isolation source: Antarctica rocks | place: Antarctica
GGCCTCTTGGCAAGGGGAGGCGGAGCCGGGTGCTGATCTAACAAACAGTCTCACCGCGAAGCAATCGCTAGGCGGTGGACTTAGGCCGCTCAGAGCATCACCGGCTCACTTCGTCATTATACAAGGCTGGACGCGGCACATAGGCCGGTCAAAGAAAGTGGATGCGGGAGCATCTTAACCCGCCGCCCCTGATGCTCGCCCGGTCTCTGCACAGCACATCGCGAGGGGATAAATCCCTCTCGCTGGATAAATCGTCCTGCGGACGAGCTGGACAGTCCCCGCCGCCCCTCTTCCGTCCAAAGGACGGCCCTATCAAGCGAGAGGGATTTATCCCCTCGCCTGCTCAGAAAGCACACTCCTTATGGCGACCATGCTTGACACCCCCCCCACCGGCCCCGCCCCCCTCCCGCCGCCCGGCGCGGACGCGATCACGCGCGCGCTGGCCCAGGTGATCACCCGCCTGCGCCTGGTGCGCTGGGTGCGCCACGCCGCGCGGGGGGCACTAGTCGGGACCGGCTTGGCGCTGGTCGCCGTCGTGCTGGCCCACTTCGACCTGCTGCCGGACTGGCTGCCGCTCGAAGCCGCCCTGCCCGCGGTCATCGCCCTGGGCGTCGGGGTCGGCACCGTGACCGCGTTCCTGCGCCCCATCGCGCCGATGGAGGCCGCGCGGCTGGCCGAGGCGCGGCTGGGATTAAAAGAACGGCTGTCGTCGGCCCTGGAGTTCGAGCGTACCGACCCGAAGTCCCGTGCGGGGGGAGGGGACCCCGAGGCCGCGCTGCTGCGGCGCTTGCAGTGGCAGGACGCCGCCGCCCACGCCCAGACGCTCAAACCCGCCCAGGCCGTCCCGCTGCGCTGGCCCTGGGAGGCCAAGGCATTGGGGGGGGCGCTGGCCGTGCTCGCCCTGGCCCTGGTTTTGCCCAGCCTGCCCGCGTTCGTCCCCGCCGATATCCAGCTCCAGCGGCAGATCGTCCACAAGACCGGCGACAAGCTGCAAAAAACCGCCCGCCTGATCCAGAAGCAGGCCAACCAGCAGAACCTGGAAGGCACCCGGCGGATGGCGCAGGCCATGCAGCGGCTGGCGAAGCGGCTATCGTCGGGCAAGCTGGACAAGAAGCAGGCGATGGTCCAGATCAACAAGCTCACCCAGCAGATGAAGGCCCAGATGCAGAAGATGGCCCAGTCCAATGCCGGGCAGGGCGCGGGGGCGAAGAGCATGGCCCAGGCAGGCCAGCAGATGATGCAGGCGATGCAGGGGGGCCAGGGTGCGCAGTCGGGCGGGCAGAAGGCCGCAGGTGCGGGCCAGAAGGCCGGCGGCAAGGGCGCGCAGAAGGCCGGCCAGAACGGCAATCAAGGCGGCAAGCCGAACCCCAACGACCCGTTCCACGGCTTCAGCGTGCCGGGCGCAGGCAAGAACAGCGCGGGCCATCCCAACGCCCAGTCGTCGAACACGCCCGCCTCGCCCGAGATGCAGAAGGCCGCCCAGGCGATGCAGCGCAACGACGCCACAGGCCTGAGCGAGCAGCTCCGCCAGATGGCGAGCAAGGCCGAAGCAGGGAAGCTCTCGCCCGCCGACGCCCAGCGGGCCGCCCAGGACCTCCAGAAGCTGGCCGATGCGCTGCAAAACACGCCCATGCCCGAGACGCAGAAGCACGCCCAGGCCGCCGCCGACGCCATGAAGCGCGGCGACAAGGCCGGGGCGGCGTCCGAGATGCGGAAGGCCGCCGACGCCGCCGAGCGCGAGGCCCACGACCAGGCCGACCAGCAGGCGATGCAGGACGCCCAGGACGCCACCGAGGGGGCCGAGAGCGAGATGGCCGGGGCGGGCAGCGCGGGCGACATCCAGGACGATTCGGGCCGCCCCGGTCAAGGCAAGGGGCGCGGGAAAGGCAGCGGCCAGGGGAACGGAGGGGACGGTGAGGGCGACGGCCAGGGGCTAGCCAGCTCCGGGGGCAAACACGGGCACGGCAAGGGCAACGGCGGCAGCGGCGGCGGCGGCATGAGCGGCGGCAAGCCCGGCGATACGGGCGAGGGCAGCAGCCCGGTCAAGCACCTGGGCAAAGACGACCCCAGCCAGCGCGGCGGCAAGAACCGCCTGTACTTCGGCAAGCCCGAGAACGCCGGCCCGAGCAAGACCGGCCCGACGCGCAAGGTCACGTCGAACCCCAGCGTCCAGCCCGGCCAGACCACCAGCCGCGTCCCCTACTACGACTACGTCGCCCCCGCCCGGAAGAGCGCCGAGTCGGTGATGGACAAAGAGGACATCCCGCCCGCCTACCGCAGCGAGGTCCGCAGATACTACACCAGCCTCCAACCCCCTCCCGGGGGTGGGGGGCATTAGAGAAGCCAAGGGCCGGAGCAGGGTGCTACGGCCTTCGGCTTGTCCGGGGAGGAGGCTGCGGTTGGGCTATCTCGTTGGCCGTGGAAGTCACGGCACGGCGGACGGCTCGTTGTGGGCAAGTGGCCGCTACTCCGAAGCAAGCGACGCCTGAGCGGCGGCACGGACGCTGGGGGAGGGGTCATGTGAGGCTAGGGCTTTCAGGACGACCCGCATGGCGGGTCGGCCCGTCCTCGCTCAAATAGACGAATCGCTCGGTCATCGCCAGCGCGGCCTTGTAGGCCTGCTCGCCCAGCGCCTCCGCCGCCAGCGCGGCGACGTAATGCGACTTGTCGCCTAGCGCTCCCAGCAGTAGGGCCTGACGCGCGTCGCCCTCCAGGCGCGAGGCCGACTTGACGGCCCCGATGCCCTCCTGTGTCTGCTTGGACCGGAGCCGCTTGCGGATTTCATCGGCAGTCATCTCAGTTGCTCTCCCATGTTTCCACGAGCACGGAACAACGTAAGTGCTGCAAGAGTTCAGCGGCGGCTAAACATCCTTCCAACAGCGTATAGAATAATTCTCACGATGAACAGTGGGGTGAATATAAACATTGGGGACCTTTCGTTTGACCGGAGTGGATAGTGTTCTGATCTTCTGAACTTTTAAGCCAAGTTCGCCATAGCCAGATCAATCAATTTTTGCGGAATCTGCTTCTGCATGAGGGCCGTGCGGATTTGCTCTTTTCCCGCAGAAACGGAGAGCATCATGCTGATTAGCTCCTTGACAACCGCCATTTGTCGGTCCAGTACCTCTTGATTTTTCTGAGGAATGTCATCCAAGTTGACCCGATCATCGGTCGCTGGGGATAGTTTGCCGACCATCTTCTTTGCGCGGCCATAGGTGGCATGGCGGTCTTGTATCCAGTCGCCATTCTGATGGTAGATGGCAACCATCGTTCCTACGCGCCATGTCAAGGTTGCGGCGATTGTGGCGTCAAGTCCGGCAGCAATGATGCCTCCGACGCCTGGAATAACGGAAGCAAGTGCTCCCCAGCCTGCTTCTTGAATAAGCTCCGCCGCAATCTCGCCCATGAATTCGCTTCCCAACTCCGACGCCAAATCGCCTAGTCCTCCTATAACGGCGGACTCTATCACAACACGATTAGTGACCTGATCGGGTGAGGCTGAATAAATAGCGGCAAGCCGCTTAGACATGGGCTGATAAACGAGGGGAGCCTGCCCGGCTATGGAGGCGATGAGTGCGGGAATGGTCGCGCCAGGAACAATGGTGCCAAGGATGCCGATGCCTATGTCGGCGGCGGCATGTCCGCGCGCATAGTCGCGGATGACTTGTTCCGCTTGGCGGTTACGCTCGGAGAGGTTGAAGAGGGCGATGTTGCCGCTCTGGCTGAGGGGGGTGTCGCGACGGGTTAAATCGTTCACGATGTGGCGTATCTTTCGTTGTCCTTGTTGAAAACCAGCAAGCACAATCCGGCACGATACAGCGTGTGACCGAATCTGTTATGAGGCTTTAAACCGGTGGGTCAGAGTGTTCTTGGTTACGTTCATTTTCAGAGGGAGTCTTCAAACCTGTTCACGAACTCGCGCAGGCTGAGGCCGACGGCTTCACAGTAGTGCCTGAGTTGGATCAGGTCCAGCCGACGAACCCCGCGCTCGTAATCGCTAATACGAGAGTGAGGAGTATCCAAGCGTTCAGCAAGCTGCTTCTGAGTTAAGCCGGTTTCAAGCCTGACTTGACGTAGAAGAGCCTCAAGATGCTTTTGGTAGGTCGAGTAGATACTCTTCTGCACACAGGGAGTATGAAACTCGGTATACCAATTTCTGAAAACCAGGAATAGTTTACCACGCCTTTTAGAAAATGTCAAACCTCCCCAAAAAGCGCCAGGCTTCTTGTTATGATCTATCGGGAACAGCATAAAGAAAAGGGCGGCCACAGGGGGCCGCTCCTACGGGAATGGGTACAGTGATGTAGGGGCAAGCCCCTGTGCCTGCCCAAAATAGATTTGAAGGAGCCTGTTGGGTGGGATGACTACTACTGCCGGGGCAATTCGCCTGTCTTCGCGCGCCAGGCGGCGATCAGGCGGTCCTCGTAGTCATCCCCATCGCTGTCTTTGAGCCTGCCGTTGGCTTCCAGCCAGGCCAGGGTACGGCGGGTGCCCTCTTTGAAGCTAATCGTCTGGCCGGCGTAGTCCGTGTCGCGCTTGAGCTTCGAGTTGTCGAAGACCGAGGGCCACTGGAGGATGTCGTAGGTGCTGCCGGTCAGGCCGGGCGCGAGCCGGCGCAACGTGTCGGTGGGGATGTGGACGGGTGAGAAAGTGCCGCCGCAGACTTCGGCGACTTGATCATGGTACTGGTTCCAGGTGAACCACTCGTCGCCGGCGATGTTATAGGCCTCGCCCAGGCACCGCCCATTGCCCATCGTTGCGATAAACCCGCGCGCGACGTCGTCCACGTGGCAGGCAGCCCACAGGCTGTTGCCGTCGCCCTGGACGAGCAGCGGCTTGGCTTTCCGCAGGCGGTCGATGAAGGTGTTGCCCGGCCCGACCGAGCGGATGATGTCGCCGCCCTCGCCGTAGGAGTGCGAAGGGCGCATGATGGTCACAGGGAATCGTTGATCCTCGAAGGCCTGGAGCAGCAGCAGCTCGCAGACGATCTTGTCCTTGCCGTAGCTGCCCAGCGAGTGGTACGGCTCGGTCTCGGTCGTCGGAATCTGTGCCACCGGCCCCGAGTAGACGCAGACGGTGGAGCAGTGGATGAACTGCCCGCAACGCCCCGCAAAGGCGCGGATGGCCGAGGCCGAGTCGTCGGGGTGGAAGGCGACCATGTCCACGACGACGTCATAACTCTTGTCCGCGAAAGTCTGCTCGAAGGCGGCATAGTCCTTGCGGTCGCCCATGATGGTCTCGGCCCCCGGCGGCAGGCGGCTCTCAGACTGGCCGCGGTTAAACAGCGTGACTTTGTGGCCTGCCTCCAGAAGCTGCCGGGCGATGGCGGTTGAGATCAGCCCGGTCCCGCCGATAAACAAAACGTGCATTCGTGCATCCCCCCGTCGTCGATACTGTCCTCATTGTACCCAACGAAAAAAGAATCACGTTGCCCTTGACAGTCCGTATTTAGTGTGTTATACTGAAAATTCACACAAGATATGGGCAAAGACAGAGGATTTCCCCGATGAAGTGTCGTGACTGATGAAGTGCCCGTATTGCGGCCATGACAATGACGCCGTCCTCGACTCGCGGCCCCTGCGCGACGGCGAGGCGATCAAACGCCGCCGCGAGTGCAAGCACTGCGAGCGGCGCTTCACCACGTTCGAGACCATCGAGGAGATGCAGCTCACGGTCGTCAAGAAGCCCGACCGCGACGGTCACCAGCGGCGCGAGCCGTTCGACCGGGGCAAGCTGCTCCGGTCGCTGCGCGTCGCCTGCCAGAAGCGGCCCATCTCCGAAGAGACTTTGCAGACGGTCGCCGACGACATCGAGCGGACCCTGACCAACCGCCTGGACAAAGAAGTCGCCTCGGCCGACATCGGCGAGATGGTCATGGATCATTTGCGCCGCCTGGACCACGTGGCTTACGTCCGCTTCGCGTCCGTGTACCGCCAGTTCGAGGACGCCACCCAGTTCCGCGACATCGTCAACCTGCTGAAGAAGCAGGGAGGCAGATTAAGAAAAGAATAACGACAAGAAATAGCCGAAGAAAGCAATCCGAGGGAAAACAATGGCAGAACGAAGCAACGGAAAAAAAGCCGCCGGCACGACGCTGGACCTGATGGGCGATGAAGAAACGCCCAAGCCCCGTGCCGCCCGCAAGGCCGCCGCGCCGGTTCCCGCCCCCGACAGCGGCGGCGCGCTGTTCGGCGGCGACGAAGTGGACCTGGACGCGCGCCACCCCGCCGATGTCCCCGTCGGCGACTTCCCCGCCCCGTCCCAGATCGCTCAGGTCTCCGCGCCGGACGATGCGGACCCCTTCGGCGAGGATGACCCCTTCGAGGACACGGTCATGGCCCGGATGCTGGCCGATGAGCCGGCCCCGCTGGCAAGCCCGCTCCGGGCCGCGCGCGAAGAGATGCAGCCCGCCGCCCAGGCGCAGCCGGACGAAGAGCCGCAGACTGCCGATCTTGCCGCGACGGACCTGGACATGCCCGCAGCGTCCGCGCCCACTGAAGACGTGCCCGTGGAAGCCATGGAAGCCGAGACAGTCCCGCCCGTGTTCACCGGCGAGGCGGTCACGGAAGAGATAGCCGAAGAAGACATCGAGATCAACGCCGCCGTGCCGTCGCCTGTGCCGGACGTTCCTTCCCTGCCCGAAGCCGGCTTAGAAATGGAAATGCCCGTGCCCGTCGCCCCGCCCGTCGCCAAAGCCCCCAAGGCCCAAACACAAAGCCCCCCGCCCGCCGGGAAGACCGCCCGGAAGTCCGCGCCCGGCATCCAGGTGCCGCGCCGCTACACCAAGCCCGGCGCGGACGTGTGGGCCACCACCGAGTGGGAGCTTCGCAGCGCCAGCATCGTCGGCAGCGACGGCACCGTCGTGTTCGAGCAGAGCGGCGTCGAGATACCTAAAGCCTGGTCCCAGCTCGCCACCAACGTCGTCGTGTCCAAATATTTCCGGGGGCAGCTCGGGACGCTGGAGCGCGAATATAGCGTCAAGCAGCTCATCGGCCGCGTCGCCGACCGCATCCTGGAATGGGGCAGGCAGGGCGGCTATTTCGCCACTGATGAGGATGCCGAGGCTTTCCACGACGAACTGCGCTATATCCTCCTGCACCAGTACGCCGCGTTCAACAGCCCCGTCTGGTTCAACCTCGGCTGGCCGGGCCGCCGCCAGGCGGTCAGCGCGTGCTACATCACGGAAGTGGACGACTCAATGGAGTCCATTCTCGATCTGTACAAGACCGAAGGGATGCTCTTCAAGGACGGATCCGGCTCGGGGCACAACCTGTCCCCCCTGCGCTCCTCCAAGGAGCCGCTGTCGGCGGGCGGCAAGTCCAGCGGGCCGATCGCGTTCATGAAGGGCCTGGACGCTTCGGCGGGCAGCATCAAGAGCGGCGGCAGCACGCGCCGGGCGGCCAAGATGGTCATCCTGAACGTCGACCACCCGGACATCCAGGAGTTCATCGACTGCAAGAAGGACGCCGAGCTGAAGGCCCACGCGCTGATCGACGCCGGCTACTCGGGCGCGTTCAACGTCGCCAACGGCGCGTATGACACGGTCCCGTTCCAGAACGCCAACCACAGCGTCCGCGTCACCGACGACTTCATGCGGGCCGTGGAAGCCGACGGCCCCTGGGAGACCAAGTTCCGCACCGACGGCAAGACCGCCGAGACGCTGCGGGCGCGCGACCTGCTGCGGTCCATCGCCGAAGGCACCTGGGTCTGCGGCGACCCCGGCATGCAGTACGACACCACGGCGAACGACTGGCACACCTGCGCCAACACCGACCGCATCCACGCCTCGAACCCCTGCTGCATCACGGCGGATACACTGGTCGCCGTCGCCGACGGTCGCAACGCCGTTGCGATCAAGGACTTGATCGGGACCGAAGTCCCAGTATACGCCCATGACCATGCGACCGGCAGAACGGCCGTCTCGCGGATGTGGAACATCGGCATCAAGCGCGAAAGCGCGCCCGTTCATAAAGTCACGCTGGACGACGGCTCGACCTTCCGCGCCACCGACGACCACTTGATCATGCTCCGTGACGGCTCATACCGCATGGTGCGCGACCTGAAGGCGGGCGACTCGCTGATGCCGTTCCACTCCAAGGTGCTGGCACCGGCGAAGACCCGGACGAAGCGGCGCTTCTTCTGGACGGGCCGTTCCTGGAAGCCGCAGTACCGCGCCGTTTGGGAGCATGCTCACGGCGCACAGCCGGACGGGCACCACATCCATCACCGCGACTTCGATGCGCTTAATGACACGGCGGAAAACCTTGCGCTGATGGCTGCCGCCGAACACAGCGCGCTCCACGGCGACAAGATGCGCGGCGACAACAACCCTGCGCGCCGCCTGATGACCGACGAGTGGCGGCGCAACATCGGCGACTCCCAACGCGGCGAGAAGAACGGCAACTTCGGGCGGACCCATTCCGAAGAAACCCGCCGGCTGATGCGCGAGAAGGCGGTCGCGCGCTGGGCCAGTGAAGAGGAGCGCGCGCGGATCGGTGCCGTCATCAAGGCGCACCAGGCGAAGAGCCGGGCGGAAGGCCGGCCTGTCGGTCGTCCGGCGGGCGAGCGGTTCGAGCGCTGCTGCCCGGTCTGCCGTGCCAACTACGTCACGCGCCGCAGTGAGCAGATCTTCTGCTCCGACGACTGCCGGTGCAGCCCGATGGGGCGGCAGATGAGCGGCGAGAAAACCTGGGCGCAGAACCGGGGCCGCGCGCTGTCCGCCGGACATCGCGCCAGACTCAGCGCGAGCGTCAGCGCCGCCAGCGACCCCGAAGTCAAGCGCCGCGCCGCGCAGACCAGCCACCGCAACATGGCACTGAAGGCTGCCCGCCTGCTCCTGGACAACGGCATCGCGTTGTCCCTGGATGCCTGGGATGCACTGCGGGCCGATGCGGGCGAGTTGGGGGCGCGGCGTGTGCCGACGGCGGCCACCGTGCGGCGGCACTTCGCCACGGATGCCGATTTGCAGGAAGAAGCGGCCCTGTACAACCACAAAGTCGTCGCGGTCGAGTTCTGCGGCCACGAGGATGTGTATGACGGCACGGTAGATGTCCACCACAACTTTGCCATCCTGACTTCCTCGGAGCAGTCTTGTGCGGAGGGTGCCCGGAACTACTCGGGCCTGTTCATCCATAACAGCGAGTTCTTCTTCCTCAACTCGACCGCGTGCAACCTGTCGTCGCTGAACCTGATGAAGTTCCGGGATGCGGGGAGCGGGGCGTTCGATACGGAGTCGTTTGAACACGCCGTCCGCATCATGATCACGGCCCAGGAGATCGTCGTCGGCTTCGCGCACTACCCGACCGAGAGGATCGAGCAGCGCTCCCATGCGTTCCGGCCCCTCGGGCTGGGCTACGCCAACCTGGGCGCGCTGCTGATGGCGGCGGGCCTGCCGTATGACAGCGATGCGGGCCGGGCCTACGCCGGGGCCGTGACCGCCCTGATGACGGGCCGGGCGTACCATCAGTCCGCGACGGTCGCCCGCGACTGCGGCGGGCCGTTCTCGGGCTTCGCCGAGAACCGCGCGCCGATGCTGCGGGTCATGGGCAAGCACCGCGCCGCCGTGGACGAGATCGACGGCGGCCTGATCCCGGCAACCCTGCTGGACGCCGCCCGCACCGCCTGGGATGAGACGCTGGAACTCGGCGAGAAGCACGGCTACCGAAACGCCCAGGCCACCGTGCTCGCGCCGACCGGCTGCCTCGTGGCCGGGTCGCTGGTCATCACGGACCGGGGCGTCGTTCGCCTGAACCGGCTGGGCGATGTCAATGGCGCGCAGTGGCAGGATGTCGGCTTTGGCGTCCTGACCGATACAGGCCGGCAGCAGGCGACCAAGTTCTACGTCAACGGCTTGGACCAAACCCGGCGCATCGAAACGCACTGCGGCTACGCCATTCAGGGGACGCCCAAGCACCGCGTCAAAGTCGTCAACGCCGCGACCGGGCGGTGGGACTGGAAGCGGTTCGGGGACATCGCGCCGGGCGACATCGTCCCGCTCTCGCTGGGGCAGATGCTCGGCGAGGCGCAGGCCATCGCCTTGCCTCCGCTGGGCGAAGAATACTGGACCGGCGACTACACGACCCGCGTCCCGCAGACAATGACACCCGATCTTGCCGAGCTGATCGGCTACTTCATGGGCGACGGCTCGATGCACTCGAAAGGCCCGCGCTTCTGCATCGCCAACACGGACCTCGATGTCGGCGAGCGGGTCCGCGAGCTTGCAAAGTCGCTGTTCAACCTGGAAGCGTGTGTGACTCCTCAGCAGGGGTACTGCGAAGTGGCGCTTCATTCCGTGCCGCTTGCGCTCTGGTGGGACGCCTGCGGGTTCAGCAAATTATCGCCCGGCCCGGACCATTCCGGCAAGGGCTACCTGCCGCGCATTCCCGATGCCGTCCTGTCGTCCAACGACCCTGCCGTGTACGGCGCGTTCCTGCGCGGCCTCTATGAAGCGGACGGCACGGTGACCGGCGGCATCCCCTGCTGGTCTACGGTCCATCGCCTGTTCTCGGGGGAAGTCAAGACCTTGCTGCTCGCCCTGGGCCTCCCGACCTCAACCAAGCAGGATACGACCGGGTGGGGTAACTCGGCGCTGTATGTCCTGCGCCTCCGCAACACGTCCTATGCGTCCCGGTTCCAGCAGGCTGTGGGGTTCATGGGCACCCGCAAAGCCGCTGCGGTGAGCCAGAACGACGGAGTGCAGACCGCCCGGCACGATTATGTGTATCTGGCACCGGAAGTTATCGCCGAACTGGTGCCGTCCGACAGCCCTCTCCGCAATGCCGTTGCGCTGTCCATGAAACGGCACAGCGGCGCGATTACCCGCCGTGCTGCCGAGTCTCTGTACGCGGCAACCGGCGACGAGCGTGTCGGCCAGGCGTTGCACTTCTTCTACGATGCTGTGACGGCAAACGAAGACGGCGGCGAGCAGCTTACCTACGACCTGTCTGTCCCGGCGAATGTGACTTATATCGCCCAGGGCTTTGTCTCGCACAACACCATCGGATTCTTGATGGACTGCGACACGACCGGCATCGAGCCGGACATTGCCATCGTCAAGTACAAGTCGCTGGTCGGCGGCGGCATGATGAAGATCGTCAACCAGACCGTCCCCGAGGCGCTGGCGCGGCTGGGCTACACGGAGGCGCAGGCGGCGGGCGTCATCGGCTTCATCGACGAGCACGACACCATCGAAGGGGCACCTGACCTCAAGCCCGAGCACCTGGCGATCTTCGACTGCGCGTTCCGCGCCATGAACGGCACCCGCTCCATCCACTATCGGGGGCACCTCAAGATGATGGCGGCGGCCCAGCCGTTCATCTCGGGCGCGATCTCGAAGACCGTCAACGTCCCCACCGACGCCTCCCCGCAGGACATCGCCGGGACGTATTTGGAGGCCTGGCAGCTTGGCATCAAGGCTGTCGCCGTCTACCGCGACGGCTCCAAGCGCACCCAGCCGCTGAACACGCACAGCGAGAAGGCCGCCCAAGCGGGTAAGGCCGCCGCCGCCGAGGCCGTCGCGCCGGACGCCGCGCCGGTCGCCCTAGCCCCGCCCAAGGCCGTCCGCCGCCGCCTGCCCGACGAGCGGGCGGGGGTGACCCACAAGTTCAGCATCGGCGGCCACGAGGGGTATCTGACCGTGGGCCTGTACCCGGACACGCACCAGCCCGGCGAGATCTTCATCCGCATGTCGAAAGAAGGCTCGTCCATCTCGGGCCTGATGGACTCGTTCGCGACGGCCATCTCGCTGGCCTTGCAGTACGGCGTCCCGCTCTCGACCCTGGTGGACAAGTTCATCCACTCGCGCTTCGAGCCGTCGGGCTTCACGGGCAACAAAGAGATTCCGATGGCGAAGTCGGTGATGGACTACATCTTCCGCTACCTCGCTCTGCGGTTCTTGCAGAAAGAGGACCGGCACAACGTCGGCCTGCTCGCCGACCAGGACGAGGCCTACACCCCCGCCCCGGCTCACGACGTCAAGAGCGGCACCCTCAGCAATGGGAACGGGAACGGCAGCGCCGGCAGCAACGGGAACGGCCACAAGAGCGACCTGTCGCACCTGGCCGAGACCAGCACGGCGTCCGTGACCGACCACGAGCGCGAGATCTACCGGATGCAGTCCGACGCCCCGCCCTGCCCCGAATGCGGCGCGATCACCATCCGCAGTGGCGCGTGCTATAAATGCATCAGTTGCGGAACCAGCCTGGGCTGCTCGTAGACGGAACAAAAGGGCGCAGGCTGTCAAGCCTGCGCCTTTCTCGGTACTGAGGATAAAAATTCCGGGTAGTGGTTTAATGCGAGTTGTTTTTCGAGCATCGGGTGTTGTAATTGTAGAGTGACGGCCACCGTTACTGTCGCGTTTACCTGTCACTCAAGGTGTTCGTGAGGAATGGTAGAAACCTGACAACAAATTATGGTGCTTATATACTTCATGCACACGCCGGGTCAAGCGACCCAGCTTTTTGTTTGTGTGCGTCAATCCGCAGACGGGGGTATACAGGGGCGGATGGAGAGGATTAAAGTCTATCCCTAATCCGCCGCCCTTGTGAGAAAAGAACTTGTGAAAAAGAGTCAGAGGGGAGGCAGGGATGCTTGACAACGGTATTCATGCCGTGCTACAATGCAAAAACCGAAAGAGTTCACACAAGCAACAACCCGTCCGCTCTGGCTTTCTGACGGCGCAATGAGCAAAACGGGTTGCAGTGAACAGAACAAGTATATGGCGGACAGGTCACGGACTGACCATTTTTCCTAGAGGGCGAGAGGTTATCGCTGTTTAAGCGGCCTTTCACGTCTCAGCCCTTGTTCGTGTTTCACCTATTATGGCACATAGCCCCGCCCGGTGTCAAGTGCTTGGAGCCAAAAATGAGAATTAGCCCATCCGAAATCAGAGTGGACTATGGCAACGGGCAGTCAGTGACTCTAGAGAGTGACGCTCATTGGGAGCGTGTGCGAGAGTATATTGACCGCCTGTTTCAGTGGGACAAGAGTTACCCCGGCGACCCGGTTGTCCCCCAAGGCCAGCCCCCGACGGAACAGACCCCGACGGAGCGACCGGCAGGGATAACGGCTCCGACTATCGCACTTGACCCGGCTCTGACCGCCACCCTTGACCCAAGCCTGCGTATCATTGATCGAATCATTGTCGCTCTTGGCAAGTCTGGTACGCCGTTAAGCACCAAAGAGATGTACCGGAGGATGGTAGCAGACGGCTACGTCAACAAGGCGATTAAGCCCGAAAACAACGTCCACTCGAAAGGACGGAAGTACCCTTCACTGGTCAAGATGACGGGCGGCGTTTTCAGTCTGCTTCCGGCCGGGCGGGAACTCTTTAACGAATTGGAACAGAACGGCTTCCGGCGTCCCCCCACGGACGCCTCCGATGCCCTAGAGGGGGACACAGAGGAGTCCCCTATGGTGTCAGTAGAGCGTCAAACGGCTGCGGAGTCTGACGCTGGCTTTTCCAGAAGATCGGAAATCACCGGCGGGGACTATCTCTTACAGGCATTGTACGAGTTAGGCGGTTCTGCTTCCCTAGATGAACTCATTGACCCGATGATCTCTTTGGGGTGGCGTCCCAATTCGGCAACGCGCGTCAAGAAGAGGCATAACGTTTCGGCAATGGCATACACGAATAGGGAGTATGTAAATCGCAGCGGAGGCCGCGTCAGCATCAATGATAAGGGGCTGGAAAGGCTTGTTAGCCGGGTCAATGACGGCCTTCTGACAATGGACGGAGACAGTATCAGCAGAACCTACCAAGAGAACATCCCGGTATCGGACGCGCAAGCATCCAACACAGGGCTATTCGTACAGACTTAGACCCAACGTGTTAGCAGCACGGCAAGTCAAAGGCCGCCGCTCGGAGCGACGGTAAACTCGGACAGAACTGCACGGAGCAGTTTAGACATATACTCAGGGCACACTGTACCACAAGCGGGTACATTTTGTCTAGCCTGTCTAGTGTAGCTCGGTGCAGGCGGCAGAAACCCGCAGGAGAGGCCCACATGGGCCAGATAAAGATTAGGCGTTACGCATGGGTTGGTTTACTGTTCAACTGCGTAACGCCTATGAGGATAATACCGTGAGGGGCCACGGGTAGAAGGAGTTGGCCCCACCACCCAATAGGCCCCGGTATACCGGGGCCTGTTGCATCATTCTAGCGGATGCGATGAAGCATGAACCACGCCGTTTTCTGCGTCACGTCCATAGATCGGGCCACTTCGCAAGAGGAAACGCCGTTCTTGGCATTCGCCAGAAGCCAATAGGTCATAAACCACTTGTCTAGACCAAGCGGACTGGCCTCAAAAATGGTTCCGACCTTGACGTTAAACTGTTTCTTGCATCCGGCACACCGCCACAGTTTGCGCTTGCCGTTGTGGCAAGTCACGTCCTTGCAGGTGACGCCCTTCGCCTGACAGTGGGGGCAGTTCACGCCGTCTTTCCAGCGCAGGTTGACAAGGAAGTTAAAGCAGGTGTCAGGGTCGGCAAAATACTTGACCGCTCCGAGCAGCGTTTGGGGTAGATTGGTAGCAGAAACGGGCTTCAAGGTGTTCATCGGTTGGCTCACTAACAGAATGCTTGTCTGTTAATAGTATAGCCAATATGACGCAAAAATAAGCCACTGTCTACTAATTTTTCAGAGAAATAGTCTACTATTTTTTGGGACTTGACACTGCGTTTAATGGAGACAAGCAAACAATCTTTAAGTCGCACTGTGCATGAAGTATACAAGTACCCTTCAAAAGATGTTTGGGCACTATAATATACCGTGATTTCGCCCCAGCCCAGGCTGGTTCCCCGTACCAATAGGTTTGCTTAAACCGCGTGGGAAGGACGCTTTGTAGAAGCCTCTAGTAGCCGCGCGCTATGTCTACGACATCGGTGAGGGGTTCGCCGCGGGTGAAGCGGGCCAGATTGTTCAGGAACAGCGACTTCTGGCGGTCGTGCAGGGCGGTGGTCCAGCCGGACGAGTGCGGGGTGATGTAGACGTTGGGCAGGTCCCAGAGGGGGCTTTCGGCGGGCAGAGGTTCACGGGCGAACACGTCCAGGCAGGCTCCGCCGAGGCGTCTTTCGCGGAGGGCGGCGATCAAAGCGTCTTCGTCTACCAGGCCGCCGCGCGCGATGTTGATTAGCCACGCGGTCGGCTTCATTTGGGTGATCTGCGCGGCCCCGAGCAGGGCGCGCGACTCGCCCGTCAGCGCGGCGGCGACCACCACGAAGTCGCTCTCGGTCAGCAGCCGGGCCAGCCCGTCCGGCCCCGTCAGCGTCTCGTCCACATGGGGCACGGGGGAGGGCGTCCGGCGCAGGCCCAACGTCCGCATCCCGAACGCGCCGGCCCGCGCCGCGACGCCGCGCCCGATGGGGCCTAGCCCGATGATCCCGACCGTCTGCCCGTGGAGTTCCGCCTGCGTCAGCGACTGCCAGCCGCGCGCCTTCTGGTTGTCTAAGAACTCCGGCAGCCGCCGGGCGACCGCGAGCATCCAGGCCAGCACGAACTCCGCGATGGCGGTCGCGAACGCCGGCCCCGAATCGGTCAGGGTCAGGCCCGCCTTGGCGCGCACTTCGGGGGTCAGGACGTGGTCCACGCCCGCGCTGGCCGTGTGCAGCCAGCGCACACGCGGGGCCTGCGCGACCAGCGCGCTGAAGCGCTTCCCCGCCACCCAGCGCAGCACGGCCTCGGCCTCGTCCACGCCTCGCACAGTCATGTCGTCTTCCCCGTAAGGCAGCAAGTGGGCCTGGGGTGCAGCCTCATGTGCCGGCGCGCGCAGCTCCTCGCAGATGTCCTGCGGGACGAGTATTTTCAGGGTTGCGTTCATGGGGGCGGTTTACCCGCTTCCGGCGGGGATGTCACGCGGACGCCGTGCTTGCTTGACAAGCCACGCCCAGAGCGGCTATAATGGCCCAACGTCATGGCCCTCGTCACCGTCTACACCAAGCCCGGCTGTCACCTGTGCGAAGAGGCCATCCGGGTACTACAGCGCGTCCAGAAGTCGCACCCGTTCGCGCTGGAAGAAATCAACATCCAGGCCGATCCCGGCCTGCTGGCCGAATACGGCGAGCAGATCCCGGTCGTGACCCTGAACGGCACGTTCCTGTCGGAGTACGCCGTGGACGAGGTCCGTCTGCGCCGGTTGCTCGCCGAAATCGCCTAACTTCGCGTCTGTTTTGAGTCTATAAAGGAGATAAAACCATCATGCGTGTCCGTGCCAAAGAACTGCGGCGCACCCGTAAGCGCACCGAAGAGCGCCACAAGGCCCGCCACAAGGCCGACGTCAAGCCGGCCCCGAAGAGCAAATAGCCCCGTCTGACTCTCCTTTGACCGTCCCCGGAGGTCCTGCTGATGGAAATCTCACCGGCGGAAAGGCTGCGGGGGGAGCGCCACGACGAGCGCATGTCCCCCCGCGAAGTTGAACTCATCAAGTACCGCGACAACCGCACCTTGCTGGTCGTGACGCTGCTGGGCGGGGACGCCGTTGAAGGCGCGATCCGCTGGTACGACGAGCGTGCGCTGCGCCTGGTCCGGTCCGACCGCAGCGAGGTCACCGTCTACTTCCATGCCGTCGCCCACTACCGCGCCAGCGTGTAAGTCAACCGGGAATGAGAAACCGCCCGCTCTCCAAAAGAAGGGAGGCGGGCGGTTTTCGTGATCCGGGGAGTCGTCCAGGGGACAGGGAAGGGGAACGAAGGCGCCGAGCAGAATCGAACTGCTGCATAAAGGTTTTGCAGACCTCTCCCTTACCACTTGGGTACGGCGCCGAGTAAGATTCGCTATTCCCGTTGACTTGCCGCTCCGTCGGCGCATCGTAGCTTGTTCCTCAAACTACAACAAATCTTACACTCGTGCTGTAAGCCGTTCCAATTCCGCACATTTCTACTGAAGCGTTCACGCGAAAAAACTTGCTTACAGCGGGTACACCAGGCGCTTCCCTCTGGAACCTCGAAACGCGGCGCGCCCTTGCCACCACGTAACACCTCTGTAGTGTTGCAGCACCTATGCGAGAAGGCAATGTTGTTTAAATCCCAGAACAGTTCGGAGTCGCGCCCTTCCCAGGGTTGCTTGTGTTCAATCGACAACTCTTCAACTGTGGTGATATCCCGCTTGCACTTATAGCAGGTGGCTTCACCGTGCCTCTGGAGGAGGTCGAACAAAACCATCTTACGCAAACGGTTGCAGGCTGTTCCCCAAGGCATTCCGAGGTGAGCCGATTTTCGATGACCCGATGCTGATTTCATGTTCCGTCCGTGGAAACTTAAGAGCGGGAGACGGGTTTCGAACCCGCGACCTCAACTTTGGGAAAGTTGCATTCTACCACTGAACTACTCCCGCATCTTGGGATTATTATATCGCGGGCGCGCCTCTTTGTCAAGGCCCGGCGTGGAGTCTGCACAAAATGACGCATTGTGGTGTAAGATAGGATATAAAACCAAGCTTCTATTGGGAGAACCCGGCATGAAGAAAAGACTCACAAAGACAACCATATTCGGAGCGGGCCTGGCGCTCGCGCTGCTGCCGCTCACGGCCCAGGCGCAGGCGGGCGGGACGTCGCAGACGCAGGACGAGCAGAACATGACGGCGGGCGCGGCCTCGGCCCACACCAGCACCGCCTTCCAGAGCCAGCTCCGGCACGCCTCCGACGACTTCAACGCGGAGAAGTATGGCGTCGCCGCCGGCGAGCTTCGCACCATCATCGGCAAGGACCGTGACAACCTCATGGCCCACCAAATGCTGGCCGCCGTCTACCAGAAGCAGAACGATGTCCATGACATGGTGACTGAGTTGCAGGACGTGCTCCGGCTGTCCCCCCAGGACGCCAGCGCGCAGAGCAACCTGAGCATCGCCTACCTCCAGACGGGCGAGTTCGACAAGGCCATCCCCCTGCTCGCGAGGCAGGCCGCCGCGAAGCCCAGAGACGGCCAGAAGGCCTACTACTACGGCCTGGCGCTGGCCCAGGCGGGCAAGACCGAACTCGCCATCCCCATCCTCCAGAATGCCGTCAGGCTGAAGCCGAACGCGCCCGCCTACGTGCAGCTCGGCGCGGCCCTGGAGCAGTCCGGCAAGGCCGCCGAGGCCGCCGAGGCCTTCCAGTCCGCCGTCAAGCTGGACCCCAAAGACGCGCAATCCGTGCTGTTCGAGGGGATGCTCTTCCACCAGACCGGCCACGACGACCAGGCCGTCCCCGCCGTCCAGAAGGCGCTGTCGCTGGGAACACAGAATCAGTTCGGCGCGCACATGATCCTGGCGGAGATCTACGGCAGCCAGGGCAAGAACGACCTGGCCGTGGCGCAGTACAAGCTGGCTGTCGCTGCAAAGCCCACCGACTTCGGGGCCGCCGCGAACTTGGGCGTCGTCACCCAGAACAGCGGGGCCAAGCCCGACGCCATCGCCGCCTACAAAAAGGCCCTGACACTCGCGCCCCCCACGCCCGAGGCCAAGGCGCAGGTCGAGGACAGCCTGGCCGAGCTGCTGGCTGAGGCGAACAACGCCGACGAGGCCGCGACGCTGCTCCAGGCGGCGACGCAGGACGACCCCAAGAGCGCGCAGTACCTGAGCGACCTGGGCCAAGTCTATGAGAAGCAGGGCAAGAAGGCCGACGCCCTAACTTCTTACACGAGGGCCGTGGCGCTCGACCCCAAGCAGTTCGAGGCCAAGTCCGGCCTGGCACGGCTGACGCCGAAGAAGTAGGCGTCGAAAAAGAGCTGAAACGCGAAGCGGCCCCGGACAAAGATCGTCCGGGGCCATTTCTGTGACGCTTACCAGAAACTATGACGGTCACGCGATGGCGACGAACGCCGTGAACTCGCCCGTCGGCTCGCCCCAGGCGACGGCCAGGGCCGTCACCTCGGCGGCATGCGGGCCGTGCCGCAGCGCCTTCAGGAATTCATGCAGCGTGGCTTCCTCGGCCTCGGCTACGGCCTCCACCTCGCCGCCGGGCAGGTTACGGACCGTCCCGGTCACGCCCATCTCGCCCGCGACGTGGCTGGCGTAGTAGCGGTAGCCGATGCCCTGGACCCGGCCCGAGACCGTGGCCTGTACGCGCTTCGTCATGGCTCTTCCCCCTTTACAGCCTGTGGCGGTCTATGATCAACGCGCCATCGTGACTTTGGTCATCTTGTCGCCGACTTTCAGCGCGCCTGCGACGTTCAGCCCCTTGATGACCTGGCCGAAGACGGCGTAGTTGCCGTCCAGGAAGTGGACCGGGTTGACGCAGATGTAGAACTGCGAGCCGGCGGAGTTGAACGCGCGCTCTTGCTCCGCTTGTGGCGCGTCCGGTGAGGCCCCCGACCGCGCCATCGCCACTGCGCCCGCGCCGTGCGTCAGCGGGTTCGCAACATGGTTTGCCTTGAACTCACCTTTGATGGTGTAGCCCGGCCCGCCCCCGCCGTCCCCCTGCGGGTCGCCGCCCTGGACGATCTTGGACGCGCCCGGCTGGCCCAGGTCGGTGATGCGGTGGAAGGTCAGGCCGTTGTAGAAGCCCTTGCGGACCAGCTTCTCGAAGTTCGCGACGGAAACCGGGGCGTCCTTCGGGTAGAGCTTGATCAGGATGACCCCGCGCGTCGTCACCACCCGCACGACCGGCGCGGCGGGGGCGGGGTGATGGTGGGCGGGGAGGTGGTGGGCCGCAGGCGCGGCCAGACAGGGCGCGGCGAGGGCGGCGACGCTGACAGCAACAAGAGACAAGGGCAAGCGGAACTTCATGCGTTCTCCTTTGAGCGGACCTGTGTTTGAAGGCTGCGCTGACAACGGCATTGTAGCACGTCGGTGTTTGGGCGTCAAGGACGTTCCTCGCCCAAGACTTCACCCGGCACTTCAGTGCTGGGCTATCCTAGCTGTCGCCGCCTCCGCCGCCGAAATCTCCGCCGCCTCCGAAGTCTCCACCCCCGCCGAAATCACCGCCGCTATCGAAACTCCCCGCGTCTGAAAAGTCTCCGCCGCCCGCGTCGTCGAATCCTTGTGTGTCGAAGCTATTGCCGCTGTTATCCGCGAAATCGCCTCCCCCGCCGTCGCCGAAGCCGGACGCGGCGCTGTTCGGGTCGCCGTAGCCGCCAGAGTTGGGATCGGCATTGGAATCGGCGTAGCCCTGGTAGCCGGGCATATCGGTGGCAAAGGCGTAGCCGCCGTAGCCGGGGACGGCATAGGCCGGGGTCATCAGGCCGTCCAACAGCTCCGCACCGACAAACCCCGCCGCCAGACCCACCCCGAGGCCGCCCCAGCCGGAGTTCTCATAGCGCCAGTAGTCGCGATAGGGGTCGTAGCCGGGGTACCCGTACCAGGGGACGTACCCGCCGCCTTGGGCGAACGCCCGCACCTGCGGCATCCGGCCCCGGCGCAGCGCGTCGGCTTCGTCCGGCGTCACCAGCACCTGACGGCTGCCGCCACCGACCGTGAGCGTAACCGGCACCAGTGCGCCCAGGGGCGCGGGGCGTCCCGAGAAGAACGAGACGCCGCGCTGCCCCGCCGGGATGGCCTCGACCTCGGGCTGGCTGTCCGGCAGGGGTGGGGGACGCAGGGCGTCGTCGCCGGGGATGTTCGCCGTCCCCCCGGTCGCCCGGTCTAGGTAACGCCGGGCCTGTTCGACGTCCGTCTGCGCCCCATCCAGCAAGCCCTGCGCCCGGTTCAGGTCCGTCATCTCGGTCGCCCGGTCCAATATCTTGGCCGCCCCGTCGAACTTGGCTGAGGCCGCCTGCCGGAACAGCCGGACTTGGTCCGAGGCGGGGTTGTTGGGCGGCAAGACGTCGGCATAGCCGTCCAGGTACTCGATGCCGCTCAGGACGTGGGCGCGCAGGACGTCGAGCGGCTCGCGCCTGACGGCGAGGGCCTTCTTGCGCCGCCGCGAGGCCGCCAGGAGCAGCCCGCCGCCGACCAGTACGACGACCAGGAAGACGACCCACAGGCCCGTCGCCCCGCCCCGGTACTCCTGGCCGTTGATCGCGCCCGCCACCGCCTGCGCCAGAGCCGCCGTGTCCTGCGTCGTGTCGGTTTGAATGTTGGGCGCGGCCTCGTCCGCCAGCCGCCGGCGAGTGTCCGCGTCCAGGGCCGGCGTCCAGACCGTGACGCCGCTGCCCGGTCCATGCTGTGCGACTACGATCAGCGGCGCTTTGTCCAGGCCCAGCGCCTGGTCGAGCTGGGACGTGTAAAAGGCCCTCTCGTGACCGTTGACGCGCGCGGCGAGCCGGGGGTCGCGCGCCATCGCCTGTTCGAGTCGGGCAATGTAAGCGGGGGGCAGTTGGCGCAGGACCGCGATGTCAACGCGCGTGTGCGGGTTGTCCTGTCCCTGCGTCGAGGCCTGCTCCAGGACCTGCGCGTCCACGCCGGAAACATCGGGGGCTACGTAGACGTGCCCCGTCGTCAGCGCGAGATAGGCGGGGTCGCGGCCCGTGTCCAGCGGGACAGCCGGCGCCTCCTGCGCCCGGACAACGGCAGCGAGCGCCAGCAGGCACAGCAGCGGACCGAGAGACTTGTAGGTTGATTGACGGGTCATCGGGGCCTCCAAAGAGCAGGGCGGGCGAACGGACTGGCCGCTTTCCGCGTATGTACCCGAAAGAGGACAAGGCATGACGCTCGACGACATACTGACGCACCTGCGGCGGCTCGCGCCCGAGGAGGCCGCACTGGAAGGGGACCCCGTCGGCCTGCTGATCGCGGGCGAGCGCGCGGACATCTCCAAGATCGGCGTCTGCCTGGACTGTACGCCCGACGTCGCGGCGCGGGCCGCCGGGTGCGGGGCGGGTCTCGTCGTCGCCCACCATCCGTTGATCTACCGGCCCCTGGCGCGGATCGGGTCTGACCCCGTCTCGCGGGCCGTCACGGCATTGATCCGTGCCGACGTCAGCCTGTACGCGATGCACACTAACTGGGACCGGGCAGAGGGCGGCATCAACGACACGCTGGCGGCGTGTCTGGAGCTGCAAGAAGTCAGGCCGTTAGGGGCGGAGGGCGCGTCCGCCCTGCCCCGGATCGGGAAGCTGGCCGTCCCGCGTCCGCTGGCCGACTTCGCCCGGTCCGTGGACACGGCCCTGGGCTGCACGGGAACCAGCGCCCTGCGCGTCGGCAGCGGGGAGGCGGGCGGCATGATCTCCCGCGTGGCCGTGTGCGGCGGGGCGGGGGCGTTCCTGGTCGAAGCCGTCGTTGAGGCCGGCGCGGACGCTTTCGTGACGAGCGACGTGCGCCACAACGAGTTCTGGGAGGCGGAAGCGCGCGGCCTAGCCCTGCTGGACGCCGGCCACGGCGCGACCGAGGTGCCGGGGATGCGCGCCCTAGCCCGCCGCCTTGCCGGGGAATGGGATGGCGTCGAAGTAGTTTGGCTGGACGAAGCGGCTGCGGCGTCAGCCTAACAGCATCTTGATGATTGTGCCCGAGTCGGCCTCGGTCACGTACATCGCCCTGCCGTCCGGCGCGAAGCACAGGTTGGTGGGGTGCTCGCCGGCCCCGACCGGCAGGCGAGCGAGGACCCCGCCCCCAGCCGAGATGCGGGCGATCACGCCCTCGCCGTAGATGGCGGCGTACAGGTGCCCGTCCGGTCCCCACCGCATCCCATCCGGCCCGCCGGTCGTGGAGACGGTGGCGAAGGCGCGCTTTTCGCCCGACGGCAGAGATACCCGCGTGATGCGGTGCAGCGGCGTCTCGGCGACAAGCAGCGCCGTCTCATCGGGCGACAGGACCAGGCCGTTGGGGAACTGAAGCCCATCGGCGACGCGCGAAACGATGCGGGTGATGGGGGCGACGTAGTAGACCGCGCCGACGGGGGCATCCCAGGACCCCTGCGGGTCGGTGAAGTAAATCCCGCCGCGCCGGTCAAAGACCAGGTCGTTCGGCCCGCGCAAGACTGCGCCCGTATCGGTCCGGTCGGCGATGGTCGAGACCTCTCCGTCCCCGAGCGAGACGCGGGCGATCAGCCGCCGCCCGACGTCGGCGACGTACAAATCCCCGTCCGGCCCCAATGTCATGCCGTTGCCCCGCCCGCCGTCCGGCAGGGCGGCCCATTCCAGGGTCAGTGTCCCCGTCGCCGGCTCCAGCCGCGACAGCCAGCGCGTTTCGAGGTTGACGACGTACAGCATGTCCCCCGACGGCGACAGGGCCGGTCCCTCGGGGAAGCGCAGCCCCCGCGCCACGACGACGGGCGCGGTGGGCGCTGTCTCGGTCATAGGTTTGGCCCCAGGCAACAAAAAAAGCGGGAACCGTTATCGGTTCTCGCCTGCGTCTTCGTCACGCTGTATCGCGCAACAATGCAGTTATTATATCACAGCACGGGCGCGCTGTCAACGGCTTATATCTGACTCCGAAGATCATCAAGACGTGCTCTTCACAAACGTCAACGCGGTCGGCAAGGAGCGGCACGGCAGCATCATCTGTGCGGCATCCCCTTTAACGCACACTGAGCGTTTTTTATTTGTCGCAAAACTCCCTGCCGTTGACTCGACAGGCTGGGCGAACAGAACCCCCTTCGGGGCTGAGGAACTTCCCCAGTTTTCCGTGAACTTGTGCTATACTGAGTGCCGGGGAACCTCCGTTCGCCCGCGCTCCCCGCCTACTTCTCAACACAACTCTCATCCAGAAGCTCACCGAGGACCCGACGCCGTGACCCGTAAACTCCGTATCGGCATGCCCAAGGGCAGCCTGCAAGACGCCACCTTCGCCCTGTTCAAGAAGGCCGGCTGGGACTTCCGCGTTTCCACCCGCTCTTACCAGCCCGTTGTGGACGACGACGAGCTGGACCCCGTGCTGCTGCGCGCCCAGGAGATACCCCGCTACGTCGCCATGGGCGTCCTGGACTGCGGCCTGACCGGGCACGACAACGTGGTCGAGTCCGAGGCCGACGTCTACGAGGTCTCGGAATTGATCTACTCCAAGGCCACGTCCCGCCCCTACCGCTGGGTGCTGGCCGTCCCCCACGCCTCCTCCATCGCCGGCCCCAAAGATCTGCAGGGCAAGCGCATCGCCACCGAATTGGTCAGCGTCACCAAGCGGTACTTGGAGCGGCACGGCGTCTCGGCCCACGTCGAGTTTAGCTGGGGCGCGACCGAAGTGAAAGTCCCTGACTTGGTGGACGCCATCGTCGAGGGCACCGAAACCGGCAGCACGCTGGCCGCGCACGGACTGAAAATCGTGGACACGCTGCTGGAAAGCACGACCCGCCTGATCGCGAACCACGGCGCGTGGGGCGACGATTGGAAGCGCACCAAGATGGAGAACTTACAGCTTTTGCTCCAAGGTGCGCTCGACGCCGACACGCTGGTCGGCCTGAAGATGAACGTCGCCAAGGCCGACCTCGACGCCGTCATCGGGTTATTGTCCGCCCTCCGCAAGCCCACTGTTTCGCCGCTCGGCGAGGACGGCTGGGTCGCTCTAGAGACCATCATCCCCGAAAAGACCGTCCGCGACATCCTCCCCGCCCTGCGCCGCGCCGGTGCCCAAGGCCTGGTCGAGTACCCGCTGAACAAGGTGATCTACTGATGGAACGCTGAGAAAACGAAGAGGATACCATGACCATCACAATAAGCCTCGAACCTGAAAAAGAAGCCCGCCTTCGGGAGCGGGCGATGCGGGCGGGCCGCCCGGCGGAGCAGATCGTCTATGATTTCGTTCTTAAGGGTCTGGATGAGCCTGAACCAGACGCTGAAGCGCGCGCGGCAGTCTCGGTGGAAAGCGCTCCCACACTCGCCGAGTTGTTCGCCGGGCGGACAGGCAAGATCAACAGCGGTGGCCGCTTCAACTACTCCCGCGATACCGGTAAGGCGTTCACGGAAAGCCTGCTGAAGCAGAGGGCGCAAAGAGAACGCCCCACGGAAGGTTGACCGTATGACACTCACGGATGCCGGGCCGCTCATCGCGCTGGTAGATGAAGGGGATGAAGCCCACGCCGCCTGCACGAACGAGCTGAACCGACTGCCGCCTCCGCTTGTGACCACCTGGCCCTGCGTTACCGAGGCGATGCACCTTCTGAACAACGCCGGCGGCTATTACGCACAGGAGGTGCTTTGGGGGTACATCGGTGACGGGCTGGTCGTGATCCATCCGAGCGGCGCACAAGAACAGGCACGGATGCGGGAGTTGATGGCGAAGTACAGGGACACACCGATGGACTTGGCCGATGCCTCACTCGTGGCCGCCGCCGAAGTCCTGGGCATCCGGCGCATCTTCACCGCGGACAGCGACTTTCTCGTCTACCGCCTGCCCGCCAAACAAGCGTTTGAGACCGTGCCGTGAGCCTTGACTCCCGCTCCATCAGCCCGCCGGAGTATGAACAGGTCCGGCTGTTCCTCTGCGAGAATGGCTGGGCGCATCGGGTGGGGGACCCGGAGCGGTTCGCGCGCATGATGGCCGGCTCAGACCGCACCGCTGTCGCCTGGGACGAGGGGCAAGTAGTCGGCTTTGCCCGCGCCCTCTGCGACGGCGTCTCCAACGGCTATCTGTCTATGGTCGCCGTGGCCGAGACCCACCGGGGGCGCGGCATCGGGCGCGAATTAGTCCATCGTCTGATGGGAGACGACCCCGAGATCACCTGGACCCTGCGGGCCGGGCGTGGCAGCGAGGGGTTCTGGCGCAAGATGGGCTTTACAGTCTCGGAGACGGCAATGGAGAGAACGAGACGGAGCCACACGTAAACGCCTCCCAGAGATGCTCCGCCCCCACTTCTCTTCCGTCGTCGCCCCGCGTCAGGCACTCGACCGCGCTCCAGCCACTCCGCATGGGTCTTTTCCCACTCCATGCTGTCTTATGAGTCTGTCCCCGCGAAGCAACTCACTCTCCCTGCGGCCCCGCTCACGAGGGCCGTCAGGTATACTATTACCGCGTTGCACCGCGAGACCGGTCCGGGGTCGCCAAGGAAAGACAGGCCATGCTTTCGCAGGACTTCACGCTCGGCGTCGAAGAGGAGTACCAGATCATCGATCCCCAATCGCGCCGGCTGCGCCCGCGCGGGGCGCAGGTGCTGGCGGGGGCCGAGCCGGCGCTGGGCGAGAACGTGCAGCCGGAGCTTCACGCGACGCAGGTCGAGATGGCGACGCCGGTCTGCCGGACGCTGGCCGACGTCCGCGCGCAGGTCGCCCGCGCGCGGCGGGCGCTGACCGAATCCGCCGCCCGCGACGGCGGCCGACTGGCGGCGGCGGGGACGCACCCGTTCTCGGGGGAGGGGCCGCAGCCGGTCACGCCCAAGCCGCGCTACCAAGACATGGCCGTGGAGTACGGGCGGCTCGTGGATGAGTTGGTCATCTTCGGCTGCCACGTTCACGTCGGCCTGGGGGACGTGATGGCCGAAGACCCGGAAGCCGGGGTCGGCGTGCTTGGCCGCGCCCGCGACTGGCTCGGGCCGCTGCTGGCCCTGTCCGCGAGTTCGCCGTTCTGGCGGGGCCGGGACACGGGCTACGCCTCCTACCGCAGCGAGCTGTGGGCGCCGTGGCCGACGGCCGGGCCGCCCCTGCCGTTCGCGTCCCGCGCCGAATACGACGCCCTCATCGAAACCCTGGTCGCCACGGGCAGCATCAGCGACCCCACCAAGATCTACTGGGACATCCGCCTGCCGGCCAAGGTGCCCACGGTCGAGTTCCGGGTCGCGGACGTCTGCCTGTCCGTGGACGAGGCCGTCCTGATGGCCGGACTGGTCCGCGCCCTGGCGCGCACCTGCCTGGAGCAGGCGCGGAACGGCAGTCCGTTCATGCCCGCCCGGCCCGAGATCTTGCGAGCGGCGGGCTGGCGCGCGGCGCGCTTCGGCTTGGAAGGGGAGCTGGTGGACGTGGCCGGGCGGCGGGCGGTCCCTGCCCCCCAGCTTGTCGACTCGCTGCTGGCCTTCGTCCGTGCGGCTTTGGAAGACGCCGGGGATTGGGATGAGGTCTCGGCCCTGACCGAAAAGGTCCTGCGGGACGGCAATGGGGCCATGCGCCAGCGGGCGGTCTTCGCCAAGACGAACAGCCTGGAGGCCATCGTGGATTACGTCACGGAAGAAACGGCGCGGCAGTAACGGCGCGGGGCAGCGGGGAAGAGAACATGAGCAAAGTGCGGGTCTTAGACGACACGACGGCCAACCAGATCGCGGCGGGTGAGGTGGTGGAGCGGCCCGCCGCCGCCGTCAAAGAATTGGTGGAGAACGCGCTGGACGCGGGCGCGCGGCGAATTCTGGTGGAACTGGACGAGGGCGGCAAGTACCTGATCCGCGTGACCGACGACGGCAGCGGCATGACGCAGGAGGACGCCGTGCTGTCGCTGCAGCGCCACGCGACGTCGAAGATCCGCACCGCCGACGACCTGTGGGCCATCACCACGATGGGGTTCCGGGGCGAGGCGCTGCCCTCCATCGCGTCGGTCTCGCAGATGAGCATCGTGACCAAAATCGCGGGCGACGACGAGGCACCGGGCGTCAAGGTCCGCTGCGCGGGCGGGGTCTTGGAAGAAGTCTCCGAGGTGGGCGCGCGGGCCGGGACAAGCATCACGGTCGAGAATCTATTTTACAACGTGCCTGCGCGGCTGAAGTTCTTGAAATCGTCGTCCACCGAGCTGAATCACATCGTCGAGCTGATGCAGCGGCTGGCCCTGGCCCGGCCTGATGTCGCCTTCCGTCTGCTGCACGGTGGCGGCGAGGTGTTCGCGTCGGGCGGCAGCGGCGTAGCGATGGACGCCTGCGTCCACGTCTTCGGGCGCGAGACGGCCCGGCACCTGGTCCCGCTGGACTATGAATCGGCGGGCCTGCACGTCACGGGGTTTATTAGCACCCCCGCCGCGCTCAAAACCTCTCGATCTGCCCAGCACACGTTCGTCAACCGCCGGTTCGTCCGCTCCAAGGCCGTCACGCGGGCTTTAGACGAGGCGTACAAGAGCGTCCAGACCCTGCACGGGACTCGCTACCCGCCTGCGGTCGTGATGATCGAGGTTGACCCGGCGCAAGTAGACGTCAACGTCTCGCCCACCAAGACCGAGGTGCGCTTCACCCGCGAGGGCGACATCTACGCCGCCGTGTACAAGGCCGTGCAAGAGGCTTTAATGGCCGGTGGCCTGGTGCCCACGGTCGTGCAGAAGATGAACAGCCGTGAGGCCCCCCCTGCCCCCAGTTCCGGGGGGGCCAGAGTCGGGAGAGGGGAGTCGGAGCCGCACCCGTCGCTGCTGTCCGTGCCTTCACGCCCCGCCGGGAACACGCGCCAGGAACCGCGCGACATGGCGGCGTTCCACGAGGCGTACCAAGAACGGGCAAGGCAGGGGGCGGACGACGACCCGTTCGAGGGCAGCGGCCCGCCCGCCGACCTCACCCGGCTCCCAGGCTCGCCATTCTCTCCTTCCGAAGGAGAGGGCCGGGGTGAGGTTCTAGGTCGGGGTGAGGCTCCGGGCGGAGCCTCCGAGGACGCCGCGACGGGCGCGGACTACCGGGGCCACGACCTCGCCTCGCTGCGGGTCCTCGCTCAGACGCGCAACATGTACATCCTCGCCCAGACCGACCAGGCCCTGGTGCTGATCGACCAGCACATCGCCCACGAGCGTGTGCTGTACGAGAAGCTGCTGGCGGGCGCGGAGGGGGCGGGCGCGGGCGTCCCCACCCAGCGCCTGATGATGCCGTGGACGCTGGAACTCTCCAAGCGCGAATATCTGGTCGTCGAGAAGCGCCTGGGCGACCTGCGCCGGGCCGGCTTCGACCTGGAGCCGTTCGGCGGCGACTCGTTCGTGGTCCGCTCGGTCCCCGCGTCGGTCGCCCAGAAGCATTTGAAAGCCCAGGGCGGGGCTGCCGAAGTCCTGCGCGAGATCGTCGAGGAGCTGGTCGAGAAAACCGTCTCGCGCCGCCTGCTGCTGCCCGCCGAAGAGGTCCTGATCACGGCCTCGTGCAAGATGGCGGTTAAGGCCGGCGACCCGCTCTCGTTCGAGGAGATGGACGCCCTGGTCGCCGACCTGCTGCGCTCCGAGAACCCCTACACCTGCCCCCACGGGCGGCCCATCATCGTCGAGCTGCCCAATGGGGATCTGGACAGGAAGTTTGGCCGATAGACTTGGAGGGTGACGCAATGAAACAAAAATTTACCGCCCACCTTTGGCAGGAGGATGACTGGTATGTCGCCCAGTGCCTGGAAGTGGATGTCGCCAGCCAGGGGGAGACGGAGGCGGAGGCGCTCCACAACCTCGGCGAGGCCCTGCACCTGCACTTCACGCCGCCGGTGGCGACGCTCCGGCCCGCCCTCCGCCCCCTAGAGGTGGAGTTTGCCGCTTAACCCGCTGCCGTTCCGCGAGGTCCGCCGAAGGCTGCTGGCCGCCGGGTTCCTGGAGATCAGCCAAGAGGGAAGCCATGTCAAGTTCGCCCGTACCACCGGCACGGGGACGCGGACGGCCATCGTGCCCCGGCATCGGGAGGTGAGGATGGGTATCCTGCGCTCCATCCTCCGGCAGGCAGGCCTCAGCGTGGACGAATGGGAGGCGCTGTAGCCCCGTGCCCAGCGGTAGGACGCACGACAAGCTGACCGTCATCACCGCCGCCCTCGCCGTCCCGGCCTGGTACGCCCTCAGCCCGGTCAAAGACGCGCAGGCCGTGGCGGGCCTGGCCGTCGGGCTGACCGCCTACCTGTTCTCGGGCTTCTGGCTGTCGGACGATTTAGACACGCATTCTATCGCGTACAAGCGCTGGGGGGCGCTGCGGTGGCTGTGGTGGCCCTACCAGCGCCTGGTCCCGCACCGGTCCTGGGTGTCGCACGGCATCGGCTTCGGGCCGCTGTTCCGGGTCGCCTACTTCCTGGTCATGCTCTGGGCCGTGATGCGCGGCGCGCTCTGGGGCCTGATCCGGGCGGGCGTCCCGGTGAACAACGACGCCGTCCTGGGCGGCTTCTGGGGCCTGACGACCGACTGGACCCGGCTGCACCCGACGTGGGCGATGTGCGCCCTAGCCGGGCTGATCCTGGGCGGCCTGACCCACTCGGTCGCCGACGCCGTGGTGAGCTGGGCCAAGCGCGCCTGGTAAGTTATCCCGTGTTATGCTATAATGGGGACGTTGAGGGCCTATAGCTCAACGGTTAGAGCTGCCGGCTTAACGGGCACGGCGCTACGTCCTCCGGGATACGCGCCCGGTCCAGCGGGCGACCGGCGGGGCAATCCGCCGGCAGATCACCCTTCAAATTCGGGGAAGCCTTCGCTCCTAAACACCGTCCTAGGGGCATGGTAATCCCGAGCCAAGCGTCTCGCCCGAGAGGAGACGAAGGTGTAGAGGCTCTACGGAGGGCATCCCCTCCTAAACACGGGGGATGAAGAGAGAGTCCAGCCCACGAACCCGAAAGGGGCGGCGAAAGCCGTGGTGGGAGGCATAACTGGTAGGTTGGGGGTTCGAATCCCTCTAGGCCCACATCGCTTTTCCTCTAAAGCCCATGCCGGACATCCAGAACTCCCATGCCCTGACCGCCATCTTTGGCGGGTGGCCCTCGTTCCACGACGCGGAGGTCTATTCCCTCTCGTTGAAGCGGCACTTCGGAAAGGGCGCGTCGCTGGAAGCCACGATCCACTTGTGGCAGATGACGGATGAAGTAGACGCCGGGGGCTACTTTGGCGTGAAGAACAACACCCTGACGGTTCTTCGGTTTGACGGCATCGCACTTGAAGTTCTGCAAGGCTTCAACCACCAGAACGTTCTCTCTGAGCTGTCCATCAGCGAGAGAGACGCCTCGGCAAAGGGCAGCGAGGGCTGCCGGTACGAAGTAGTCTTCAATCCATCGTTCGGGTTTGGGGCGATCTTCCAATGCCGCAGCATCGAAGTCGTCTCAGCGGAACCGGGTCCGCCGCTACCCTGACTTCTGCCGTAGCCACCCTCCCCCTGTTAGGTGACGCCCGCCCCGTTCCATTTGCTATAACCATGCGGTTATGGTATCATGGCGGCAGTCTGATGACCGCCTGATTCCGCGGCGGATTATCCCCAGGAGGAACTCGCTTGATCACCCCTTCCCGCGCCTGCCTGCTCGCCCTCGCCTTGCTCCCCGTCGCGGCCTCCGCCTCCGCCGACAGCATCTCCCGCAGGCCGTTCGGGCAGAAGGACGGCAAATCCGTCTTCCTATACACGCTGACCAATGCGCGCGGCGCGTCGGTCCAGATCACCGACTACGGCGGCATCGTGACGTCGATCAAGGTCCCCGACCGGGCGGGCCGGCTCGGCGACGTCGTGCTGGGGTTTGACAGCCTGGGCCGCTACGAGAAAGACAGCCCCTACTTCGGTGCGCTGATCGGGCGCTACGCCAACCGGATCGCGCGGGGGCGGTTCACGCTGGACGGCAAGACCTACACGCTGTTCGTCAACAACGGCCCGAACAGCCTGCACGGCGGCAAAGCCGGCTTCGACAAGAAGGTCTGGGCGGCGACCCCAACGCATCCACGCGGCGGCATCGGCCTGGCCCTGCGCCTCGTCAGCCCCGGCGGCGAGGAAGACTACCCCGGTGCCCTTGCCGTCCGCGTCGTCTATACGTGGACCGACGACGACGCCCTGCGGATCGTCTACACCGCCGTTACCGATAAAGACACGGTCCTGAACCTGACCAACCACTCCTACTTCAATCTCGCGGGCGCGGGCAGCGGCACGGTCCTGGACACGCGGATGCAAATCAACGCGGACAGCTTCACGCCCGTGGACACCACGCAGATCCCGACCGGCGCGCTACGCCCGGTCGCGGGGACGCCGTTCGACTTCCGCCGCCCCCATGCCATCGGCGAGCGGATCGACCGGCCCGACGCCCAGCTCCGAATCGGCCAAGGCTACGACCACAACTTCGTCCTGCGGGGGCATGGCCTGCGCGTGTCCGCCCGCGCCTATTCGCCCCGCTCGGGCCGCGTCCTGACCGAGTACACGACCGAGCCGGGCGTCCAGCTCTACACCGCGAACTTCCTGGACGGCAAGCTGCGCGGCAAGGGCGGCAAGCTCTACGCCCGCCGGGGCGCGTTCTGCCTCGAAGCCCAGCACTTCCCGGACTCGCCGAACCACCCGCGCTTCCCGACGACGGAGCTGAAGCCGGGGCGGGCGTACCACCAGACCACGGTCTACCAGTTCTCGACGTACTAGGCTCTCTTCGAGGCGATACCGGATCCATGCCTGATCTGTATACCATCGGCTACGAGGGGGTCAGCCAGGCTGTCTTGCTCCAGACGCTGCTGTTTCACGACGTCCAAACCCTGCTGGACATCCGCCAATTGCCGCAGAGCCGCAAGCCTGGCCTGTCCAAGACAGCCCTGGGGCTGGCGGCGAACAGTCTCGGGATGCAGTACGCCCACATCCGCGCCCTGGGTACGCCCCGTGATGTCCGCTACCGGCGCAAGATCGACCACGACGCGGCGGCGTTCCGCGCGGGGTTCCTGGCTCACCTGGCGACGCAGGACGAGGCCGTGGCCGACTTGGTGACGCGGGCGGAGAATGAGCGGTGCTGCCTGCTGTGCTACGAGTCGGACTTCCGGGAGTGCCACCGCCTGTACGTCGCCGAGCGCGCCGCTCGGGTGAGCGGCGGGGCGCTGACGGTCGTGCATCTGGCGGTGACGGCATGAGGGTGAACACAAGGGGATGAAGGGCGAACACAAGGTTCGCCCTCTACTCGCCCGTCGCGGGCGCAGCCAGCGGGAGCGTCAGGCGGACGGTTGTGCCTTGGCCCAAGACGCTCTCGAAAGCCAGGATGCCGCCGTGCGCCTCGGCAATGCCCCGGCAGATGGACAGGCCCAGGCCCGTGCCGCCGTCCGCGCGGGCGCGGGCCTCGTCCACCCGGTAGAATCGCTCGCCCAGGTGCGGCAGGTGGTGGGCGGCGATGCCCTCGCCCGTGTCGGCCACGGTGACGACGACCGCATCCCCGTCGCGCCGGGCCGAGACCGTGATGCACCCGCCCGCCGGGGTGTGGCGGGCGGCGTTGTCCAGCAGGTTCGCGAACAGCCGCACCAACTCATCCTCGCTGCCGACAAGGCTCAAAGATGGGTCGGGGATGTCCAGCCGTATCGGCGGCCCAGACGAGCGCAACCCGCGCGCGGCGGCCTGTTCCAGCACTTCCCGTACCAGCATCTCGATCCGAGTCCGTCCCAGGTGCCCGTCGTCCGAGCGCGCCAGCAGCAGCAGGTCCCCGACCAGGCGGGCCATCGTCCCCGCCGCCGCATCGATCTCCCCCAGCATGGAGCGGTACTGGGCCTCCGTCTGCGGCCCGCCCAGGGCGAGGCTGGCGTTTCCCTGAATGACGGTCAGCGGCGTTTTCAGCTCGTGGGAGGCGTCCCCGGTGAACCGGCGCTGCTGCGCCATCAGCCGCGCTTGGTGCCCGAAGGCGTCTTCCAGGCGTCCGAGCAAGCCGTTGAACGTGGCGGCAAGCTCCGCAAACTCGTCCCCGCCGCTCGCCGGCAGTCGCCGCGACAGATCCTGCGCGCCGATCTGCCCCGCCGCTACTGTCAGGCCGCGGACGCGGGCCAGCACCCGGCCCGTCAGCCAGGCCCCCGCCACGCCCGCGCCCAGGAGGGCCAGCGGAATCAGCAGGAGCAAGGCGCGGTCCATGCCGGCCAGCGCCCGGCGGATGTCGGACAGCGGGTAGGCCGCCTGCACCACCCCGCGGCGCGGCCCGCGGGCCGGGAAGGGGCGGGAGATGATCCGGTAGGGTGCCCCGTCGAACATGACATTGGCATAGACCGTCCGGCCCGCCCGCGACTGGGCGAGGGCACCGGCGTCCCAGGGAGTCTCGCGTCCGAACGGGCCGCCCGCATCGCCGGCCAGTCCGAACAGACGCGGGCGGCCCAAGTCGCCGTCGCCCCGCCCGAACCAGTGACGGTGCCTGGGCGGTGGGCGTGGGCCGCCGCGTCTGTCAGGCCCGTTTGGGCCGGGCGGGGGCGGCGCGGGGCCTTCCTCACCGAAGTGGCGGGTGCGGCTGTCCAGGTCCCGGTTGACCGACGCCACGATGGTGGATGCCACGGTGTAGCGGACGACCAGGCCCAGCGCCCCGAGCAGCAGGGCCAGGGCGCAGATGTTCCAAAAGACGAGCTGTGTCCGCAGCGAGCGCCTCACGCCGCTTCCTCCGGCACACGCAGGGTATAGCCCTGCCCGCGGACGGTCTGGATCAGCTTGGGAGCACCGTCCGCGTCGATCTTCTTGCGGAGCAGGCCGATGTAAACGTCCACGGTGTTGGAATACGATTCCTCGTCCATCCAGACGCGCTCTTGAATAGCCTCGCGCGTGAGCACCCGGCCCTCATGCGCGGCCAGCGCCTCCAACAGCTCGTACTCGCGGTGGCTCAGGCCGATCTCCCGCCCGGCCCGCGTGACCCGCCGCTGGGCGGTATCAATGACCAGGTCCGCCACGCGGAGGACGCGGGTGCGGTGAACCTTGTCGCGGCGCAGCAGGGCACGGACGCGGGCCAGCAGCTCGGGGAAGGCGAACGGCTTGGGCAGATAGTCGTCCGCGCCCGCATCCAGGCCCCGCACCCGGTCCTCTGTCGCGTCGCGGGCCGTGAGCATGAGAATGGGGACGCGGCTGCTGTCCTCGCGCATCTCCTCGCAGACGCGCAGGCCGTCGATGCGGGGCAGCATCAGGTCGAGGATGAGCAGGCCGTAGGCGTTCTCACGGGCCAGGGCCAGCCCCCGCGCCCCGTCCGACGCCGTTTCGACGGTGTAGCCCGCGCCCTCCAGCCCCCGGCAGATCAGGCGCGCGATGCCCGGCTCGTCTTCCACCAGCAGTATCTTCATGGGGTAAGTGTGACACGGCGAGATGAAATTCGGGTGAAAATTGGCATCGGGGCGCTCAACCCATCAACATCCCGTCAACACCCCGGCGCGCTCACCGCTCGACCATCTGCATCCCGCGCTCGCCGTAGCGCGGGCCGGCGGTGGCGGCGGCCAGCTCGCCCAGCCGCGCCGCCTCGGCGGGCGTCAGTGTCAACCCCGCCGCGCCGGCGTTCTCTTCCAAATACTTGATGCGCTTGGTGCCGGGGATGGGCACGACGTCGCCGCCCTGCGCGAGCAGCCAGGCCAGCGCGACCTGGCCGGGGGCCGCCCCGTGCGCGGCGGCGATCGACTTCACCTGGGCAACAAGCTCCATGTTCTTGCCGAAGTTCTCGCCCTGGTAGCGCGGGTCGTTGCGCCGGTAGTCGTCCTCGGGGATGTCCTCGTAGGACTTGATCTCGCCGGTCAGGAAGCCGCGCCCGAGCGGGCTGTACGGGACCAGGCCGATGCCGAGCTGACGCAGGGCGGGCAGGATTTCGGCCTCGATGCCGCGCTCCCAGAGCGAATATTCGCTTTGCAGGGCGGCGATGGGGTGAACGGCGTGGGCGCGGCGCAGCGTCTCGGCCCCGACCTCGGACAGCCCCAGGTGCTTGACTTTGCCCTCAGCCACAAGTTCTGCCATCGCGCCCACCGTCTCCTCGATGGGGACGGCTCGGTCCCGGCGGTGCTGGTAGAACAGGTCAATCGTGTCGATGCCCAGCCGCTGGAGCGAGGCGTCGCAGGCGCGGCGGACGTTCGCGGGCGAGCCGTCCACGCCCGCCATCGCGCCCTCTTCGATCTTGAAGCCGAACTTGGTGGCGACGACGGCCTGCTCGCGCCGGCCCTTCAGCGCCTTGCCGACCAGTTCCTCGTTGGCGTAGGGGCCGTACACCTCCGCCGTGTCCAGGAAGTTGATGCCGAGGTCCAGGGCGCGGTGGATGACCGCAATGGCCTCGCCCTCGTCGGCCGGCGTCCCATACATCTGGCTCATGCCCATGCAGCCCAGCCCGAGTTCCGAGACGGCCAGGCCGTTGCCTAAGTTTCGCGTGTTCATCGTATCCTTCTTTCCCGCGCCTAAGAGGTGGCCGCATCGGTCCACAAGTCCACGGGTCCGAGGCGGTCCCCGCCCTGAGTTGCCAGCATCCAACCGGGGTACTCGGGCGGCAGGGCGCTGACCTCATCCAGGCGCTTGAGTTCGTCCGCCGTGAGCGTCAGGTCCGCCGCCGCCAAGTTGTCTTCAAGCTGACTCAGGCGCTTCGCGCCGAGGATGACGGACGTGACCACGTCTTTGGACAGCAGCCAGGCGAGGGAAACACGGGCCGCGCTGCACCCGTGGGCGGCGGCGATAGGGGCTAGAACGTCCAGCACATTCCAGGCGCGTTCTTTGTCCACAAGGGGGAAGTCGAACTCGGAACGGCGTGACCCTTCCGGCGTCTGGTTTTCGCGGCTGAACCGGCCCGACAGCAAGCCGCCCGCGAGCGGACTCCAGACCAGCAGGCCCATCTTCTCGGCTTCCAGCATCGGGACGAGTTCGCGCTCCAGGTCGCGTCCGGCGAGCGAATAGTACGCTTGCAGAGAGCTGAACCGCGTCCAGTCCTTCAGACCCGCCGTCATCTGCGCGGCGGCAATCTTCCACGCGGGCCAGTTGGAGACGCCGACGTAGCGCACCTTGCCCTGACGCACCAGGTCATCTAAAGCACGCAGCGTCTCGTCGATGGGCGTCACCGCGTCGCTGGCGTGAATCTGGTACAGGTCGATGTGGTCGGTCTGAAGCCGCCGCAGGCTGGCCGCGACCGCGTCCAGGATGTGCCCGCGCGACGCCCCAACGCTGTTGCGCCCCGGCCCCATCCGCATGTAAACTTTCGTCGCTATGATCACATCCTCGCGGGGGACGTTCAGATTTTGGAACGACTGGCCCAGCGTGGTCTCGCTTTCGCCGTGGGAATAAACATCGGCGGTGTCGAAGAAGTTAACTCCCGCCTCAAGGCTGGCCTTGATCAGCCCGTCGGCGTCCGACTGACCGACGCTGCCGATGTGCCTGTAGATGCCCGTGCCGCTGCTAAAAGTCATCGTCCCCAGGCAGAGCCGGGAAACCAGAATCCCGGTGTTGCCGAGTGTTTTGTAGTCCATGCTGTCTCCTCCCGCCGCCGGCTGCTTGTTCCGGCGGGTCTAATCTATTATGACCTCATCGCGGCGGACATGCTGGCCCAGTCCTCCCATATTCTTGCCTAAACGTCCGAAAGCCGAGTCCGGTTTTCGGGGCGGCTCCCGTTTGGGTAAACTCAGCCATGGGGGCTTTAGCCATGGGCACTTTGGACACGGACGCGCTGGCGGGGCTGATCGAGCGGCAGACGGGGCGTGACGGGGCGCACGAAACGGCGGTGGAGGGCCTGACACTGGTTCGCGCGTCCAAGCCGTCTCAGCCGATCCCCATCGTGCAGGAGCCGAGCCTGTGCCTGATCGCACGGGGGTGCAAGCAGATGATGGTCGCGGACGCCCTGTTCCGCTACGACTCGTCGCGTTGCCTGCTGGTTACCGTGGGCCTGCCGATGGCCGGCCAAGTTGTCGAGGCGACGCCGCGCCACCCGTACCTCAGCCTGCGCTTGGGGATCGACGCGGCCCAGATCAGCAGCCTGATCACCGAGGCGGGGGGCGCAGCGGGGAACGCGGGGGACCGGGAGGCACGCCCGCCGTGGGGCATTTCGGTCGGCTGCGTGGAGTCCGATCTGCTGGAGGCCGCCACCCGGCTCGTGCGGCTGCTGGACATGCCCGAGCGCATCCCGATCCTGGCCCCGCTGATCCGGCGCGAGATTCTGTACCTGCTGCTGGTCGGCGAGCAGGGCGCGGCCCTGCGCCGGATCGCGCGGGCGGACCCCGAGCTTCAGGCCGTCCTCGGGGCGCTGTACCGGCTGAAGCACGGATTCGCGGAGCCGCTGCGGGTGGATGCGCTGGCCCGCGAGGCGGGCATGAGCCGGTCGCGGTTCCATCTGCACTTCAGGGCCGTAACTACGCTTTCGCCCCTCCAATACCAGAAACGTCTGCGGCTGCAAGAGGCCCGCCGCCTGATGCTGGGCGGGGCGGTGGATGCGGCCACAGCCTGTTACCAGGTGGGCTACGAAAGCCCGTCCCAGTTCAGCCGCGAGTACCGCCGCCTGTTCGGCGAGGCCCCCCACCGGGACATGGCCCGGCTGCGCGGCGATGCTTAGTCCGCAACGCGGATGACGACCTTGCCGAAGCGCTGACCCGTTTCCATGTACTCGTAGGCCGCCCGCGCCTCGTCGAACCCAAAGACGCGGTCAATGATCGGGCGCGTCTCGCTGACCGCCAGGGCGGACAGCAAGCGCTCGAACATCGCGCGCGAGCCGACGTAGATGCCGCTGACGCGCAGGCTCTTCCACAGGATGTCAAGCGGCGAGATCTGCGGCGCAAGGCCGGTCAGAACACCCGTCAGCGCGACGTGCCCACCGTAGCGCGTGGACTTGAGCGACTTTTCCAGCGTCCCCGCCCCGCCGACCTCGACCACATGGTCCACGCCGGCTTTCCCCATCAGCGCCCACACGGCGCGGTCCCAGTCCGGCGTCGTCTTGTAGTTAATGCCCGCGTCCGCCCCCAGGGCCTTCGCGCGTTCCAGCTTCTCATCGGACGACGACGTGATGATGACGCGCGCGCCGTGCATCTTGGCGATCTGCAAGGCGAAGACCGAGACGCCGCCCGTGCCCAGCAGCAGCACGGTCTCGCCCGCCGCCAGGTGGCCTTGTTCCACCAGCCCGTCCCAGGCGGTCACGGCGGCGCAGGGGAGCGTCGCGGCCTCCTCGTAAGTCAAATAGTCGGGCAGCTTGACCACGCCCTCTTCCGAGAGCGCGACGTACTCGGCCAGCATCCCGTCCACGGCCCCACCCAAGGCCGACGCGTGGTAGGCGGCCTTGATGCCGCCGTCGAGCCACGTCTGGAAGAAGATGCCCGCCACTCGGTCGCCGGTCTTGACGCGCGAGACGCCTGCGCCCACGGCAACGACCTCGCCCGCGCCGTCGGACAGGGGGGTCAGCCCCGCCGGCAGTTTGCCCGCGTACTGCCCCCGCGCCACCCGTAGGTCCCGGTAGTTGAGTGAGACGGCGCGGACTCGAATCAACACCTGCCCCGGCCCCGCCGTCGGCTCCGGCAGGTCGGTCAGCGTCAGCCCCTCCGGGCCATTGAACTGCGTGAACTGATAGGCTTTCATTGTGGTGTCCAAGACTGCCGTGCCGGGGCGTTCCACCGCCCCGGCACCAGATCAGTAGTCCGTGCCCAGCGACACGGCCTCCCACTCGGCGATGTCGCGCTCCAAAGCCGCCATCTTCTTGCGCGCGCTCTCCATCGCGAACTTACCCAGGAACAGCCGGGCGGGCGTCTTGCCCGCCCGGACCATGCCGGCGATGGCCGACGCGGCGGCGTCCGGGTCGCCGGGCTGCGCCCCGTCGATCTTGTCTAAATACGCCGCGAACTTGCCGCTGGTCTTGTCGTAGTCCCCGAGGTGGCCCGATGCCCGCTCCAAAGAGCGCCCGATGAAGTCCGTGCGGAACGGGCCGGGGACGACATTGGTGACGCCGATTCCCAGGGGCCGCGCCTCGTCGCGCAGGGCGTCCCCTGCCGAATCCAGCCCCGCCTTGGCCGCGCCGTAGACGGCAAACCCAGGATGGTTGTTGAACGCGGCGATGGCGGACATATTGATGATGTGCCCGCCCTTCTGCGCCCGGAAGACGGACAGCGCGGCCTGCATGATCAGGAGCGGGCCGACCAGGTTGGTTTCAAGGCAGCGGCGCGTCTGCGCCTCGTCGCCCTCTTCCAGCGCCCCGATCAGGCCGTAGCCGGCGTTGTTGACGACCACGTCCAGCCGCCCGAACGCCTGGGCGGCCTGGGCGACGACAGCTTTGATCTGGCCGGGGTCGGTGACGTCCAGCGCCATCGTCCGCAGCGCATCCGGGTACTGCGCTTCTAAATCAGCCAGTTGCTCCGGCCTGCGCGCGGTGGCGACCACTCGGTCGCCCGCTTCTAGGGCCTTGACGACGAGGGACCGCCCGAAGCCGGACGAACAGCCCGTGATAAACCAAACTTTGCTCAAAACGCCGCTCTCTTCTAATGTGTGGCCCGCGATGGCGGGGCGTTCCCGCGAACCGGAAACGCCTCGGTGATGGTCTCCAAGCCGTTCAACATTGCTGGAAGATCAGTCTGGTCAAAGGTCAACTCAAACTCAAGCCGGTTGCCTATCCCTGAGCCGTCTACGGCAACACACTGAGCCACAAAATGGCCTAATGCGTCCCCGCGAATGACAATGGAAAGCTGCTCCTCTAGAGCGACGAACTCAGCGACATGAGACGGCGTTTCGGCTCCAGATAGCAAAGAAACCAGCCGCAGACCGCTGAGGAAACGGGAGAACTCGTCGGCCCGTAACGCGGCGCTGTAACGTCCGGCAAAAGCGCCCACGCTGACACGGATTCTTGTATCCAACCAGTTTCCATCCCAGAAGTCGTGGCACTGGGGATACAAGCGGGCAAACACTTCCACCGAGAGATAGTTGTGTTCTTCGCCCCCGATGCGGAAGCAAGGAGGTTCATTCATGTGTCACCAACAACGGCCAAGGGCACAATGCCGTGGCCGAGAGGGCAGGGCGGGCACATAGCCCACCCTAGGTCGTGCGCGAAGGCCTCACGCTTCGGCCAGGGCGGGGTAGTCGGTGTAGCCGCCGGCGTCGCCGCTGTAGAACGTGGAGGGGTCGGGGGTGTTGAGCGCGGCACCCTCGGCGTAGCGGCGCACCAGGTCTGGGTTGGCGATGAACGGGACGCCGAAGGCGATCATGTCGGCGGCACCCGACTCGATGGCGGCGTCGCCCGTCTCCTTGTTGTACCCGCCGTTGAGGATGAACGTCCCGCCGAAAGCCTCGCGCAGCAGGGGCGCGACCCGCTCCGTCCCCGGCATCGCCATCGGGTGGTCGTCGCTGACCGGCTCGACGACGTGCAGGTAGGCCGGGCCGTAGGCGCGGAGCTTCCGGGCGGCGTAGCCGAAGGTGGCGGCGGGGTCGCTGTCGCGCATGTCGTTGAAGTCGCTCAGGGGCGACAGGCGGACGCCCACGCGGTCCGCGCCCCAGACCTCGACCACGGCGTCCATGACTTCCAGCAGCAGCCGCACGCGGTTCTCGACCGGCCCGCCGTACCTGTCGGTCCGGTGGTTCGTGCCGTCGCGCAGGAACTGGTCCAGCAGGTAGCCGTTTGCGGCGTGGACCTCGATCCCGTCGAACCCGGCGTCTTTGGCGCGGCGCGCGCCGTCGGCGTACTGCGCGACGATGCCGGGCATCTCACTCAAATCCAGCGCGCGCGGCGTCACGAACGCTTGCGGACCGGTCTCGGTGAATATCTCGCCCTTCGGCTGGATCGCCGACGGGCCGATGGGCAGCCCGCCATCCAATTGGGTGGAGGGGTGCGAGATGCGCCCGACGTGCCACATTTGCAAGAAGATGTGCCCGCCCTGCGCGTGGACCGAGTCGGTGATCCGCCGCCAGCCCGTGACTTGATCATCAGTAAAGATGCCCGGCGTCTTGGGGTAGCCCTTGCCCTGCGCGGATATTTGGGTGGCCTCGCTGATAATCAGGCCCGCCGTGGCGCGCTGGGTGTAGTAGGCGAGTGCGAGGTCGCTCGGCACGTCCCCTGCGCCCGCGCGGCTGCGGGTCAGCGGGGCCATCGCCATCCGGTTCGGCAGTGCCAGCGGGCCGAGTGCGATTGAATCAAACAGAGTAGGCATGGGTTGAGTTTCTTTCGGTCGGATGTTTATGGCTCCAGAACGACCTTGCCGGTCGTCTTGCGGGCCGCGATAGCGCGGTGGGCGTCGGCGGCGTCGGCCAGCGGGAACCTATCTTCAGCGATAATTGTCAGCGTGCCGTCCGCGACCCAGCCGACAAGCTGTTTCAGCGTTTCCGGGATGACTTCGTGGGGCGTGCGGGTCAGGTTCCATCCGCGTATTGTCTGCCCGCCAAAGATTGCGCCTGACAGGGCACTGCCCGTCAGCGCCGTTTCCGATGCGGATTGCCCGCCGTAAACGATCCAGTACCCGCCGTCAGCCAACGGCCTGAGGCCGCCCGCGCTGTCTCCCGTGGCATCTAGATAAATGTCCACACCCTTGCCGCCGGTTGCGGCTTTGACCTGCTCCGGCCAGCCGTCCCGCGTATAATCCACTGTTGCGTCTGCGCCGAGCGCCGTCACTTTGGCTCGCTTGTCTTTGGTGGATGCCAGCCCGATGACGGTTCCAGCTCCCAGTCGCTTGGCAAGCTGCACCAGCAGTGAGCCGACGCCGCCGGCCGCGCCGGTGATCAGGACGCTTTTGCCTGCAATCTCGGGCACGGCCAGCGTCAGCAGGCCGTGTGCCGTGAGTCCCTGAATGAGCAAAGCGGTGGCTTCGGCAAAGCCGACTGACTCGGGAAGAGGAGCGGCTCCGGCGGCATCGACAACGACGTATTCGGCGTAGCCTTTAGTGCAGTTCTCCGAGGTCAGCGATAGAACGCGGTCGCCCGGCTTCCGGTCGGTGACGCCTTCGCCGACAGCGGACACGATTCCTGCCGCTTCATAGCCGGGCACAAACGGCGGCGGCGGTGCGGGTGGGTAGTGCCCCTCGCGGGCGATGATGTCGGCAAAGTTGATGCCGGCGGCTTTGACTTGGATAAGAATTTGGCCCGGTCCGGGCGTCGGTGTCGGCTGATCAATGAGCTGGAGAACTTCCGGCCCACCGGACTGCGTGACTTGAATAGCTTTCATGTGTGTTCTGCTTTCTACCAGGGTAGCGTCTCGTCCAGGTGGAAGAAGCCGCCGGTGGGGCCGTCGGCGGGCAGGGTGGCGAGCGTCACCGCCGTCTTCGCGCCTTCCTCCACGGTCAGATCGCCGCCGGGGTTCATGTCGGTCTTGACCGAGCCGGGGTGGGCGACGTTAACCTTGACGTGCGTGTCTTTGAGGTGCGCGGCCTGGATCACGGCCAGCATGTTCAGCGCCGCTTTGGAGGAGTTATAGGCGGGCAGCATGTATTCCAGGGGAATCTGGCCCGACCCGTTGATAGTGAGCGAGCCGAGGATGCTGGACTGGTGGACGATGCGCGCGGCGGGGGCGGCCTTCAGCAGCGGCAGCAGCGCCTCGGTCAGGAAGTAGGGGGCGATGACGTTGGCGTCATACGTCCGGGCGAGCGTGTCTGGCGTGACGCCCTCGGATTCAAGCATGACCCCGGCGTTGTTAACCAAAATATCCAGCCGACCGAACTTCTCCTGCAAGAACGGCAGGACCGCGTCGCGGTCGCCGGCGTCCGTCACTTCCAGCTTGACCGTGTGGGCGTCGATGCCCTCGCCTTTCAATGCATCCGCCGCCGCCTGCCCCTTGGCCGTGTCCCGCGACCCGAGGACGACCGTGATGCCCTGCTTGCCGAGCTGCCGGGCGATCTCCAGCCCGATGCCCTTGTTCGCGCCCGTGATCAGGGCGACTTTTTTCTCTTCCGCCATGGTTGTGATCTCCTTTGTCAACGCGGCAACACGCCGCCCTTGACGCCGGTTCCCCCGCCTGCTCGCTGCCCGAGCCTATCAGCCGGGGCGCGTCATCGTGAACAGGGCGTTGCCGCCCGCCCGCGCGTACCAGTCGCCGCCCAGACGCGCGATGGAGTCCAGGCGGGCCGGGTCGATCCCGCCGTCCTCCCCGAGCAGGGACGCTGCGACATGGAAGTAGACCACCTCGCCGATGACGTAGTGGGCGGCCTCGGGGCTGTCGCCGTGCTTGACGATCTGGTGCAGGCGGCACTCCATCGCCATCAGGCTCTCCAGAGCGCGGGCCGGGCGGACCTTGACGCCGGGGATTGGGGTCAGCCCCGACAAGTCCCACTCGCTCTCGCCCGGACCAAGCGACGACGAGGCCAGGTTCATCGGCTCGCGCAAGGAGTAGGAGACGACGTTGACGGCGAACTCGCCGGTCTTGCGGATGTTCCGCAGGGTGTCTTTGGGCTGCCCCTCACGCCCCGCCGCGGGCGCGAAGGCGAGCGAAGGGGGATGGTAGCCGCCGGCCATGAAGAACGAGAACGGCGCAATGTTCGGCTGCCCGCCCTCGGACACGGTCGAGACCAGGGCGATGGGCCGGGGCGCGACGCCGCTGGTAAGCAGCTTGTAAGACTCGCGGGGGGAGATCAAGGCGGGGTCGAAGCCGGCGAACGGCGGGGGCGCGTCAGAGATGGGTTCAGGCATAGGCCCCTTTTACCCATACGGCGCTGAATGGGGTACATTAACGAGACAGCGTCTTTACAGAGTCCTTTGGAGGAGCAGTCGAATGAAGATCCACGAGTATCAGGCCAAGCAGCTCTTGAAGCAGTACGGCGTCCCCGTCCCCGCCGGGCAGGTCGCGTCCACCCCCGACGAGGTGCGCGAGGTCGCCAAGATGTTAGGCAGGCGCGTCGTCATCAAGGGGCAGGTGCATTCCGGCGGGCGCGGCAAGGCCGGGGCGGTCAAGCTGGCCGGGGATGCCAACGAGGCCGAGGGGATCGGCAAGGACCTGCTGGGCCGGACACTGTTCTTCGCGCAGGCCGGGGCCGACATGAAGGTCAACCGGGTACTGGTCGAGGAAGCCGTAGACATCGACAAGGAGATTTATCTCGCCATCACCCAGGACCGCGCGCGGCAGCGGGACGTGGTGATCTTGTCCATGAAGGGCGGCATGGACATCGAGGAAGTGGCGCACGAGAACCCCGCCGACATCGCCCGGCTCTACATCGACCCCCTGCTCGGCATGGCCGACTACGCCGCCCGGCAGGTGCTGTTCGCGGCGGGCATGGACAAGGCGCTGATCGGGAAGATGGTGCCCGTGCTGAAGGCCCTGTACGCCGCCTACGTCGGCACCGACGCCACGCTGGCGGAGATCAACCCCCTGGTCGTCACCAAAGACGGCTCGGTGATCGCGGGCGACGCCAAGTGGGACCTGGACGAGAACGCCCTGTTCCGGCACCCGGAGCTTGCGGCCTTCCAGGACGAGTCCGAGATGGACCCCATCGAGGCCGAGGCCCACCGGCGGGGCATCCAGTACGTCCGGCTGGAAGGCGGCGACATCGGCATCATCGGCAACGGGGCCGGCCTGGTGATGACCACGATGGACGAGGTCAAGCGCGCGGGCGGCCAGCCCGCAGACTTTTTGGACATCGGCGGCGGCGCGAAGGCCGAAGCCGTGACGGGCAGCCTGGAGATCGTGCTGTCCGACCCGAACGTCAAGGGCGTATTATTTAACATCTTCGGCGGCATCACGCGCGGCGACGAGGTGGCGCGCGGCATCATCGAGGGCACCAAGAGCCTGGACATCAAGGTCCCCATCGTGATCCGCCTGGCCGGGACCCGTGCCGCCGAGGGGGCCGCGCTGCTCAAGGACACGAACTTGGTGCCCGCCGAGACCATGCAGGAAGCCGCGGCTAAGATCGTCGAACTGGCCTACGCGAAGTGAGGTACTGATAGATGCATAACGACTTCGGCGACTGGCGCGGGGACTACTTCGAGCTGAACGCGCCGGAGTGGCTGCTGACGGACAACGCCCTGCTACGCCTGAGCGCGCTGAACAAAGGCGTCCGCATGGAACGGACGGCGGACGGGAGGCTAATCGTCATGCCTCCTGTCGGCGGGACCATCAGCATTCTTAATGCCCACTTGACGGCCCGGCTGGGTCAGTGGGACGAGGAGGCGGGGCTGGGCCTCGCTTTCGCGTCGTGCGTCGGCTTCCACCTGCCTAACTCAGCCATCCGCTCACCCGACATGTCGTGGGTGTCGCTCCCCCGCTGGGAGGCGCTGACGAAACGGGAGCAGGAGAGGTATCCGCCCCTCAGCCCGGATTTCGTCGGCGAGATCATGGGGCCGCCCTTAACTCTGGCCGATCTGCAAGAGAAAATGCAGGAGTACATGGACAACGGCGCACGGCTCGGCTGGCTGATCGACCCCGAGAGCAACCGCGTCGAGGTCTATCATCCTGGGCGGGATGTGGAAGTCATAGACGCCCCCGCCTCCCTCTCTGGCGAGGACGTGCTGCCCGGCTTCACGCTGGACCTGAAGGGCATTCTAGAGTAACGCCGCCGGGGCCGAAATCCGCGTCCTGATGGAACGCCCGCACGGTACCCCCCGCCTCAGCCTGGCGGAAGCCTTGGTCAAGCCGGGCGAGCGCACCGCCTGCATGTCGCACCGGACGGCACGGGAGAGCAGACAAGGGAAGTGGCTTTGGGCGACGCCCTGCTCATCCCGACCGGCTACCGGTTCTGGGTGGAGAACACGGGGCCGGGCGATTTTGTCTTTCTCTGCTGCGGCACCCCACCGTGGCCGGGACATGATGAGGCGATCGTGTGGGTTAAAAACTAAGCTGACTAGTTGCGAAGCAGCAGCCAGATAGACACTACAGGAACAGGAAGTCAAAGTATGCAACTTGTCAATAGCGAACAAACTGCCGCCGCAATGGTACACGCCGCTTTGGAGGGCAACGCAGACATTGTGAAAATGCTACTGCATGCCGGAATCGACGCAGACTCTAGAGACAGCGATGGCAATACAGCACTAATGGCTGCATCTTTTTTGGGGAACACCTTTATCATACAGTCATTGCTTAACTCTGGAGCTGGCATAAATGCAAAAGATAACGTACTAGGTGTTACCGCTTTGATGATAGCGTCCGCAGAGGGAAGAACAGATGCCGTGGGTTTATTGCTGGAAGCAGGGATCGATAAAGAAGCCAAAAATTTGAAAGGCGACACAGCATTGATGCTCGCTGCTTACCATGGTCATTTAGCCATTGTAAAAAAGCTACTTGAAGGCGGAATAGAAATTAATACTGAAAATAATGATGGCCGTACCGCGCTCATTACTGCTAACATTGATCCTACTAGAACTCATCTCATAAACGGTTTGTTATAGCTCCAGAACTATTCTGGAGCCAGCACTTTGTTCACGCACCTGACCGATGACCAGTGGCAGAAGATTGAGCCGCTCCTGCCCGCCCTGCCTGTG
>JAABUP010001633.1_pt1 | contig 46652 bp, 66 predicted proteins | sample 5559201 | NCBI WGS metagenome assembly JAABUP01 (sample SAMN10711887, study PRJNA513373) | rock metagenome | isolation source: Antarctica rocks | place: Antarctica
TGTTTTGTATCGAGCTTCGATGGAGCTGCAGTCTGCGCATCGAGCTTAGCAATTCGCTTGCACATGAAGCTCGATCAGAAGCTTCATGTCGAGCTGCATACGTAGCCGCGATGCATAGCTATCAATATAAGAAGGCTGCAGAAGGTGGCCGCTTCAGCAGTCTCACCGTTTCCGCACTGACCAGCACCTCGCTGACCATCACCATCTGTAGTCAGCCACCAACAGTGCACGATGGCTGTCAAGAGCTTCGCTGTGTTGGTCGTGGCCGGTCTGGTAAGCTGGACTGCTCGCTGAAGCAAACACGTGATCACCTGCATAACTGCGACTTGTGTTCTGCTGCTCACGAAACAACTCTCCTGCGAGACTAATACTTCACGCTTATTGCCTTTGAAGTACCTTTCTATTGCTCGTACTTTCGTGTCCGGTCCTGCTGTGTCGTGCGCAGACAAGCGATAGCCTCTGATCCGAGCGACACCAACGTTGGTGTTGACACCTAGACTCTGCACCATTGCCTGCCGCCGCCAACTTACTTTTGCTGCAGGCCTTTGCAATGATCGAAGCCCGGGCCTCATCGGGAAGGTCACTCCTCCAAGGCTTCCAATTCAACGGTGAGTCAGCACGGTGATAAGGTGTCTCAAGCTTGAGCATCCTTCGACTAATCCAGCATACCATTTCATGTATGCATCACCTCCGACAAACCTTCGTATCCACCTCAAGAAGCACACTTAGAGCGAATGGCTTTGAATGTCTTATGGTCCCTGTCTTTTGTCTACTGGTGCACAAGCAATGTAACTTGGCATGTACTAACTAGTTGTGTATGTAAATGCCGAGGCACAAGCTTGTCTAGTAGTACACAACAGCCTGGCTTTGTCCTGCCTGCCAGAATTCTAAGCTCACATTGCATGACCATTGATTGCATGACCATTGCATAAGCCAAAAACAACCTCAGCTCAATGCCTGATGCCTTTGCTTTAGCATGTCTGACCCCAACCGCTGTATGACATTGAGTTTACACTGACAGCAAAGCACAGCAGCAGGCAGGTCTGAAAGGACACTGACATGTCTGTATGGCGCTAAATTGTAATATGAAACATTGCAGGCTTGGACGCTGGCAACAACGACAATCTTGATTTTGGTGGAAACCAGCTTGCTGCAGACTTTGACAACAACGCCAATCAGATCAATTTCAAGACCCCTGGCAGCACCACCAGTCAGTTCAACGGTGAGCTTTGAAAATATTTACTGAAGTATTTGATTATCAGAGTCACACATGTTGCCGCAAACTTGCAAGCGTTTGGTTTGCCTACGGTGTCTCAATGATGTTAGCACATGTGTCTTGCAAGAAATATCTTGTTGCGCTCACCTAACCATCAACTGCATACTCACCTCAACAGTGGTCCCTGAAAGACAGCTGTATGTGTTGCAGGGGCGGATGTTGGAAACAATGACAATGTGGATGTGGGTGGTAACCAGGCTGCCCTAGACGGAGGCAACAATGCTGATCAGATCAATTTTGCTGGCCGCAAGAAACTCCTTGCTGTCCAGGCTAATGGTCAGTCCTCATAGCGAGCTTGTACTTACGGGCAGTCTTCGGTCTATTATGCAACCCCAATTTTGCTTGTTTCTGACAAGCAATGCTGAGCATTAACTCTACACATCAGCAACAACTATTGTAGCTGCCTGTTCAATGTACCTACAGTGCTGAAATGTGATTATGTTGCAGGCGCTGATGTTTTGAACAACGACAATTTTGATGTTGGTGGAACCCAGTTTGCTGCGGACTTTGACAACAACGCTAACCAGGTCAATTTCAAGAACCCTGGCAGCACCACCAGCCAGTTCAACGGTGAGTTATGAAACAATTTCGTTCTACTGGAGTCTTGACCATCATAGTCACAGATAACGCAGTAAACTTGCAGGCGTTTGGTTTGCTTTGCTTACGTTGTCTCATCAATTGCAATGTCATCATCTGTGTCTGCGAGAGCTATTTTGTCACAACCACCTGATTGTGAACAACATGTCAATGGTACTCCTTGCAAACGCTGGCTGTACACACCATGTGTATTGCAGGGGTGGACGCTGCCAACAATGACAATGTGGACTTTGGTGGTAACCAGGCTGCAATAGACAATGGCAACCGTGCTGATCAGTTCAATATTGCTGGCCGCAAGAAACTCCTTCAATTCCAGGCTAATGGTCAGTGCTTATAGTGACCTTGTACTTATAAGTAATGTTTGGTCTATTGTGCAACTCCAGTTTCACGTGTTTCTGACAAGCCACGCAGAGCATTGAGTCTACACAGCAGCAAGAACGTTTGTGACTGCCTGTTCGGTATACCTACAGTGCTGAACTGAGGTCATGTTTGCAGGCGCTGATGTTTTTAACAATGGCAATTTTGATTTTGGTGGAAACCAGCTTGCTGCAGACTTTGACAACAACGCTAACCAGGTCAATTTCAAGACCCCTGGCAGCACCACCAGCCAGTTCAATGGTGAGCTGTGAAAATACTTCAATCTACTGGAGTCCTGACTATCACAGTCACAGATGCCACCATAAAGTTGTAGGCGTTTGGTTTGCCTACGGTGTCTCATTATCACCTGTGAGAGCTGTTTTGTCACAGCCACCTGATTCTGAACAACATGCTTATCTCAATGGCACTCCTTGCAGACGTTGGCTGCGTATTGCAGGGCTGGACGCTGGTAACAATGACAATGTGGATGTTGGTGGTAACCAGGCTGCCCTAGACGCTGGTAACAATGCTGATCAGGTCAACATATTCATCTTGTAATATGTCAGCAGTATGTATTGGGAAACCCAAAACTTTAAATATAGGATTCAACCTTGATCAGGAGTCCTTATGCCCAGTTGCAATATTGTTGACAGAGTGTCCTGTTGCTCACAGGCTGGCATGAGAGGTTTAGTTTGGTGCTGGTTGCTCACAGGCTGGCATGAGAGGTTTTGTTTGGTGCTGGTCAAAAGTCTGGCTGAAGGATTATGATTCACAACTGTATTCCAGTTGTGACATGCCTGGATGTTGTCAGCTTTTAAGTCAGTTCTGTGCTGAGCTGTGAGATTTGTTGAATGCGTGTGTCATCTTGACAAAGAGTACCAGATGAGTCAGTGGCAGTTTGCATTGGCGTGTGGTGGTTGTCACGGATGTTTTCTTAGGTTTTTCTTAATAACTGATTTGCATTTATGCTTAATTACATGTAAATATTGCTGATTACATCTTGATCAAGACTCTGCATTTTGCTACTGCATGATGTTGTGAGCAGCCTCAAAAATCTTGAGTGCAAAGTCTTCTGAGTACTGCAACCAACCTGGAAGTAAGTTTGTTGAGCTGACAGTGGTCAGTCCTTCATTGGGGCATGTGCCTAGAGTACTTGGCCAGGCTATGTCAGATGCATGCGTGTCCCTGCCCAAGTGACCAGGGGCTTGTATACAAGTGTTCCCACGTCTGTGCCAGCCAGGCTTCGCCGTACAGCTCAGCACTTCACTGACACCCTACACCGATTTGCATTCCTGTACATGTAGCTAAAAAGGTGCTGCATCACCAAATGCACATGCCTCTCAGACCAATTTACTCACAAGCATGGCATGAGCAACGTTGATGTCATCAGATTCAGAGTTCAAGTTTCAGGTGTACCAGGATGGTCCTGGTAGGACCTGATGACAAGGACAAAACTACACATGAGCTGTGCAATGTCCATATGGAGCTTTCATGATGCTGGCTGTGCTGCAGTGTGTTCGTGCAATTCAAACAAGCACCTGGTGACAAAGGGGTGATTTGCTAGGGCAAAGTTAGCCCACCTGTCCACTGATGTAAGACACGTTTTGCACCTGGCAGGTGGTTTCTTGAACAGGTGCTCAAGGGCAGCTGATCACAGAAGGGCGATTCACATGGAGCAACTTGTCAAATGAGCGAAGCAGACGGACAGTGTGCCTGGTGTGCTTAGTTGTTACCTGAAAAGATGATTGTGACACACATGCCTTGCTTTGAGACAGCAAGCTGGCGAGCAAACACATGTTGGCGAAAGAGCCAATAACACTACGTTAACACCAGCAAGCTCATGGTCCAATGCGGCTGCGCTAGCATGAGTAATCCAGGGTACATCAAATATCTAGCAAACTCTGACTGGAACAAGGTGTGTGTGTACATTGAGTGGAATAGAAACCCAAAGGTATGAACTGAACATATGGCCGAAGTGGCTTGAATTTCCACGTTGTATATGCCGGGAATGGCCAGCCACGAGCACAAGCACAAACGCATGAAAAGCCGAGTTGGAGGAGGATGTGTCATTGGTCGCACTACTTCAGCAGAGTGAAAGCCCTTGTAAAGGAGCCTTGTGCAGACCTGCTGCTGGATCACGGTCGGTGGTACGCTAGGGCTTCAGCTTGTAAGATACTGTTGCGTGCATCCTTTGGCCAGAAACAAGCACCGGAGTGACCTTGGACAACATGGGAACAGGCCGTACACGCAACCGGCTTGCTCAGCGAGGTGTTGTCCTCGGACAGCAAAACTAAACGTGGTAAAAGTCGCAGGTGATGCGGAAGAAGATTAAATTTCAAGGAAGTCATGCAAATTAGGTATAAGTCACATCGTATAAGTCTCCCGCGTTCCTACGCAGCACCGCATCACGTCCTTGACTGCTTGTTACCGTACTCTCTCTGGTGATACACTGCCTACTTGCATGCATGCTCCAAGTAATTCTACTTTCAGCCGCGCTTGTAGAGTAAAGCACGCTTTGCATGTGCATGACTTGATGTGGTGATCTGCGTCCCAAACCGACTGGTTCGCCTTTCAATCTAGTCTTGCTGGTGTACACCACAACCATTTTTGATCATTGACATCAGTGTCACACAGCGATACTGGCGCCAGAGCTCGGAGCCGTAGATCTGCACCTCAGAGGCATGGGTTTCCTCAAGTCTTCCTCCCCAGCTGAGGTCACAGAGGTTGCAGTTGAGCCAGAAGACATCGAGCTCATGGACGAAGATCTTGAGGCTGAGGCCGATGAGATCATTGACGACCGTCCTCCTGGGTTTGATGGACCCCGCACCTGGGAGGAAGTTGAGGAAAACGAATCTCAGAGGGTGTCTTTAAGCATATCAACCCATGCAGTGCCTTCAAATGACTCTGGGGAAGCAGCAGCTAGACTGGCATGGCAAGCAGCTGTCCTGGAGTCTGATAACCAAGACCCCTTAGGCCTGGGCAGAATTGATGGTCATGGTCTGCGACTGGTCAGTGGTAGCATGATTGATTTCATGCCCTTAATTAACTCTGTCATTGGAGCTGTATGGCAGACGCATGTACGTTTGCTTGCAGGTGCGTCAAGACAGAACAACCACCAAGCCAGGAGGCACCAGGCGCAATGTAAGCCTCTGCTTTGTGTCTGTGAGCAGGAGGTGAAGGCATATTGCCAGTAGTGTAACCTAAATCTCTACCATGCATTGCAGGACACTCTTTTGACAAGGCGGGGTAACATGGCTCGCCGCACCACAAAGGAAGCGGCAGATGAGGCAGTCAAAGCAGCAGTCACAAAGCCCTTTCTGGAGCTATCTGGCAATCTTAGCGACTACAGACACAAGGTTAGAGAGCAGAGTAGAATGTAATCGCAAGCAAACTGCTGCATAAGGTTGAGTATGCTTGCATATGTCGTCAAACTGTTGACCAGGGTGGCCAAACATGCAACAGCATCTGCATTGCTGCTGATGCAAAGCTCTCATGAATATTATGTTTTTCCAGCTGTCCTAAGACAAAGGTAGGGATGCTCAAATAGCTTTGTACTGTAGCGCAACTGCAAGAGTCATCTGGCCTGAGCAGCTGCATTGTTGGTAGTTGCATGACCACTGGGCACAATTGTCGCTGCACTGTTGCAATGTAATGGCTTCAATGCGAGTGGCAATGTAGGTGATGCCAACACAAGACAGCTTTGAGCCTGAGTTGTACCTGGCTATCATGCATGGTGACACCACTCTGTCTGACCTCAAGACAGGCCGGGCCAACCTCAAATTTGAAGTGTCTGAACGCACTGGCCAACTCAAGGATCTGGTGAGTCAGCCTGCAGCTTTGCATCTGCTTGAGCCCAATTAGCAGCACATACCATGTGATAGACATTCTTGCTACGTCATTAACAATCTGCTGTGATGCAAGAATGTCACATTCTTATCCGGGTTTGTAGTCATTATGGATTTGATGCAGCGTAAAGCTCTGGTGACTTATAAAGCATCCCTTGACATGGAGTGCGTCAGTAAAACAGCATGATTCAGACTACATCAGCCCACATTGCTGTTGATGTGCTGACTGCCAGAACCGGATGTTGTGAAGGGAGCTCCTCATGGCCGTACATACCTGACACAAGGGCAAGACATCTATGCATGTATGTCAGAATAGCAAAGTCTGTGTCGTTTGGCAATCATAATGGAAGCTTTGTGAGGCGGCATTTCAGGATTGAATGTAAGACAGAAGCCACAGCATAGCAGCTACACTTCAGGCTGGACAGGGACAATCACACTGCAAGCGTGCCTTGCAGTATGAATAATGCTAATACTACTCGAAATGTTTTCCGACTCATGATGAGCTAGGCACATGCAGGACAAGTCTTGTCTCTCCAGAGCAGCCTGTCTTGTGCATTCATGTAAGGCTAGTTATGTAAGGCCAATACGACGGTACCGTGCAGTACTGAAACAGAACAGAACAACAGCTGTTGCACATCCAGCTGTGCTCTGTTGCAGGTCAAGGATAACTTTGAGCGGTTCATCAGCTGCAAGAGCACCATTGATGACATCCATGTCCGGCTCAGGAAGGCGGAGGGTGACTATGGTGACAGTGCAGATGGAGCCAGCACTGCAGACATGGTAGCAGCTGTCACAGATGTAAGCCCCTTTTGCAAACCGCCTATCTATGTATATACTGTTGATCAAAAGTTATTCTAAAGCTGTACAAATTAGCTGCAAAGATGCAAGAGTGGTGCTGTTGAGTGCTGGCAGCAGGGTGCAAAATGTACATGCCTTGCTGATGCATATCTTCCACCCACATTGTATCCACAACAATTTGTGCGCAAAGCTTATAACAAGCTAGTGTTGTAGCTTCCACCTGTTATCAGTGGGTTGTGGTCACAAACAGTAAGAATCGGGGTAAACGGTGATTTCCGACGGAAAGGACAACAAAAATAAGATTTTGTTTAATTGACTTTCCGTTCTTTTTTAAGACAGCATGAGTGAAGCTTGTGGGCATGCTGCAGGTTCAGCAGGAGGCAAAGCGTGCAGTTGCCAGTATGCTGGAGAGGGCAGGTATGAGCGATCGTATCAAGAGCGTCATGGGCATGTTGCGGCGGTATGAGTCTCTGTTCAGGCTGCCCAGCAGGATTATGCAGGAGACTGAGTGTGGAGAGTTTGAGGCAGTAAGTGATGTCCATTAGTGTTGCAGTTAGCGTCAGAACCTGTGTGTATGGCAGTTTTCCCCATCAGCTTTAGCAAGCTCAGCAAAGGTTTGTTTGCTGTAATGTCTGTCCTCAATACAGACACATTGCCGTAAAGATGAGTTATACTTTGTACTCACACAGTTAAATAATTGCAACGCGGTTCTTCATGCTCTGCGCACAGTGCCTGGCTAGAAACAGGTTCCTCTGTGTGTGAGCATATGTACATTGTGTTGATGGCAACCTTGTGGTGTTGGCAACTAGACTTCACTACAAGGTCCAGTCACTCAATGCATCTTCACATCAAAGATGTACAACATGCTTGTTAAACATGTGGTTTGTGCATACCCCACTGCCTGTTGTGACGTTGCATATGTGGTTCTCATTGGGTTGCATGCAATGTCATGGATGTCATGCAAGTTACAAAATCAGACACCATCAAAAAGCATATCACCTTGTATTGAAGCTCTGGCAAGCTCTTATGGATGCATAAATGCCAGCGTTTATTTCAGTGGCAGCGTAAATCTACCCTTAGAAACACCTGGAGACATGTATCAGGTCCTGCTACTTCCGAACTCCTACTTCTACTTCGTTCCAAGTCTGCCTTAGCTTGCAATATGCAGACAAACTTGCATATCATGACCTTTGCTTGCAGGTGGTGAGTGAGTACCGCAAAGCCCGGGCCATCATGGCTGATGTTGCTGTCGAGGGCGCAACTGAGGGAGTCTGGCACAACCTGTTCCTGGAAGTTGACAAGGTCTTTTCCCACCAACACACCAGTGCTTCAAGTGCACCTAGCTTTACAACAGATGTTACATGCTGTTGTATGAAGCTGATGTTGATCTAAGACCCTTGCATCAGCAGAGTGTGTTACAGAGTTTACTAGTCTGCACAACACGTCACAAGCAAGTCAGAAAGGGGGTGTTGCATTTCAGACCTGGATTGCATTTGCACATGCGACGTCATGCACTCTTCCCATGGATTGCATCTGCATATGCAGGGTCATGCACTCTTCACCAGGATAGCTCCCCATGTGCACAAGCATTCCTGCTGTACCTGCCATGTGCCTGCTGCAGGGTGTAGATATGATGACGGCCAAGCTGACAAACTCTCTGAGGGGAGCAGATGTGACGGTGCGGCAAGCTGCTGATGCCATCAAGCACTTGCTGCACCTGCATGTAGAGGGCGCCAGGTCCACAAAGAACCTGGACCCTGTCAAGTTATACCTTGAAGCTCAGGTCGGATTGGTTTCCAATTTCCCATTTTTCACATTCCCCAGTTCATAGTGTTTCAGATTGTCACGTCATTGGTTTGTGCTAGAGGGTAATTTCTTGTCTTGCTACACACAACAGCTGGCTGTCACACCTGCAATGCTTGCTGTGCTTACTTGTGAACAGGAATTACTGCCAGTTTGCCTGCGCAAGCAGAGGCTGCTTTGAGAGTACCATTAGTTGTCACCTTTTGTCGGCCAACGCAGGCAGCTCATGTCAAGAGGCTGTTTGCTGCTGCTCATGAGGAGCATGCCATTGCCCTGAAACGCTTCAGGCAGCAGGCAGCAGAGCAGGAAGCGTCAGATGTCCAGTGGGAACAGTCACAAGCCACTGAAGGGGTGGGTCTTGCATCACTCACCCCTGAACCCATCACAAAATCAGCACTCAACCCCTAAACCCTGCATTATCCAACCACACACCCATCACTCACCAACAGCAACTGTCTCTAGTAAATTTTACTGACCATGTGTTCTGAGCAGCTGATCTGCAAATGCTTGCAGGCAGCCTTTAAGCATGGCACATACATACCACTGCCATACGTTTGTTATTCACTTGCTCAGCACTGGCCAAGACAACAAGCAGCAAACGAAGCACCTCTTACATGTTACAGACCCTGATTTAGCCCTATATCTCGTACTCCGCATCCCAATGACAGCGCTAGTACATAGACTGTAAACCCATGTATTCCACCGCATCACCCATCTTTGTTGCTTCACAACATTGTTTGTTTGAATGAGGCTTGGATCATTGGATATGATGCACACTTTGAGAAAAGGAAACAAAAAGGCTACAACTTCCGGCATCAATTTAATGACATGCACACTATGACAGATGTGTGCAAACGCAGGAGCCAGTGGACCTTGATGCGCTGAAAGGCAGCCAGCGCCTGACAGCAGCTCAGGCCAGGTCCCAGCCAGCATCCACTTCTGCCAGCATGGCACCAGACAACACAACCTCTGCAGCTGAGGAAACGCTGTGGCTTCAGCTTCTGGCAAAGATGGCAGGTCATGTCGTTGCAAATCTGCCTAAGATATGGCAGATGACGCAGGTAGATGCTCTGTCAACTTTGCTGTCACGCTGTTTTAGCAAAATGTCTTGACATAAGACACTCGGGCTGTTTCTGCTGACATAGCATGAAAAGCTGTTGTGGGTTTGGTTGGAAATGTTGGCATACCATCAGTATGACTGTTGCCCCACACTAGCTATGTGGCTTAGCCCAGGCGGTGCCCATGTCTGTGGAGTCATGCTTCACCAGTCCACTTGCTGCCTGTTAAAAGCTGCAAGTCATCGCAAATGTGACATCTTGTGGCTTGATTGACCATGCATTGTTTGTTCCCTGACAAAAATGCCATGTTCTAGAAGGTAGAACTCATAAAATTGTCAGAAAACCCAATCAATCTGTGTATGCTTATGTTTGGTACAATGTACACACCCTCATAAACTAGGGTTTTGTTTGCAGGATCACTTGGCACCTCTTGGCAGCATCAGCAAGCAAGCTCAGGGCATGGTCAGCAATGCAAGCAGCCTTGCCACCTCTCTCTTGAAGAGTGTCCTGGATGATTTCAGGTATATCATGCCTGCCTCAATATCAACTACAAGCCACTTTTCACACACCAAGCATCATTCTCATGTCCACACACACCAAATCTGCAGAACACACAGCGGATCCTGCAGAACACACACCTGATCCTGGAGACCAAACCAGCCAGAAAGCAACAACAAGTGCACCAGCAGGCGCTTCAGCAGCAGCAATATCTCAGCAGCCGAAGACTCTTGTTGTGATGAAGCCTTTGTGTTTTCTTTGCAGCGAAAGGGCAACAGCTGTGTTGGGGCAGCTGAGTTGGGCTGATACCAAAGGTGACGCCTTCCTGACAGGTGTACAGCTGATAGCCCACGGCTGCCAGCGTGCCTTTGAGGTCTCAGACCTGCCTGGTCTGCTCCCAGCACTCACCAAGGTGATTCCAGTCTGCTTTGTGCCCTGATATAAAGCCAGCAATACAAAATTAAAGAATGGTTTAAGGACCTACACAAAGCAAACCTGTGATTAAAATAATGCATAGAACACAAGCAGTGGCGCTTGAGCCCGGGGTGCTTTGTACAGAAATTAGACAATACAAAAAGGAAGTCATGGAAAGACTACTTTGTTTCAAATGAGTGCACTGCACTGGATCTACAAGTTGACAACCATACAGACTGGCAATAGACCATATTTGTAGTTTCTGAGCAGGCCATTTTGCCTCAATGCATCTTAAGATCTTGCAAACAGGCATTGTGCTGTCAAAGCTGCCAAGTGAAGGGGCTCTCTCTGCTTGCCACTTATGCACAACATTGAGCAACATTTGCTCAATGTAAGCAGCGACCTTGTGGTGGCATGCAGATCTTGCATGAGTCAGGCAAGCTGTGTGTGGCCAGCTTGCGGTCTTCCTGTACATCTGCCATCACAGCCCAAGCTATGAGAGAAGCTTCTCTGGCGCTGCCCATGCAAGCTTCTGCCCCAGGTGAGCCCTCAGCCCATGAATGCGCAGCTTGTGTGCCTGTCCCTCTGTAAAGGAGCACATCTGAGATCTGCTCTCTTTTTCAGACTGCCTGCCTTGCCGTTGCTGGTCACCGTTTTGACCCAATAGGCATGTGGCAAGCAACATTTGGCATCGTGTGGTATGCCACAAATCTCATATGAGCATCAATATGGTTTTGCTCAAAATCTGTGGAAACAGCACTGGCATTGCAAAGCATGCAGCAAATGTCATATGGGCGTCAGTGTGGTCTGCTCAAAATCCGTAGAAAGCAGCAGTGGCATTACAAAGCATGCAGCAACTCCCATACGCATCAGAATGATTAACTCCAGAATCACTGGCAAGCAGTGTTGGCATCATGTAGCATGCAGAAAGTCTGTATGCAATCATTATGGTCTGCTCGAAAGTCAGTGGCAAGCAGCATTGGCAACATGTAGCATGCAACAAACCCCATGTGGGCATCAATATGGTCTGCTTGAGAATCATTGGCAAGCAGCATTGGCATCATGTAGCATGCCGAGAATCTGTATATGCATGCTTAAAGTTAGGCTTGTCTCTCCAGAGCAACCTGTCTTGTGCATCTTCATGAGGCCTACTAATACAATGGTCTTGACAATGGAGACTTGTCCTGCACGTACTTTGCTTGTCATGAGCTGGAAAGCATTTATTTAACTACTACTATTGTTATTACTATCATCATCATTATTATTATTATCATTGTTATTATTGTTATCGTCATTATTGTTACTATTATCATGCTCATTTTTATTATCAGGCCTTGACCTGCAGGCGAAGTCCACAGGTCAATACCTGGAGGGATGTCAGCAGTGCTTCAGAAAGGCTTGGAGCAGCTGAAAGCAGTGTACAAAGAAGCTGAGCAGGCCGGAATCACCTCTCTAGGTACACCTACGTTTCAGCAAATACTGACGCTGCAAATTTTGCCTTATGGCATATGGCTGCAGCCGAGAGTACAACTAATCTACATCTGCTGAACAGAGTTGGTATTCTGCCTTCCGCTTGTCACTGCCTGAGCAATGCCTGCAGCCCTCTGATCTTGCGTTTGTTTACTGCTTTTACACATGTTCACAAGTTGTATTTTTGAAATAAACACTATGTGTTCACAGTTGTGAGATGCACAGCATCCAGCAGTGAATGTCAAGTCAGCAGGACTCAAATAGGCTGCAACAATTCAGACCTGATAGCATCTTCATGCTTCAGACGCTATTATTACCTTTTTTTGGTGTTACATTTCTTATCCTTATTATCATCACCTCTTTACCACCGCCACCATCACCAACTCTTTGTCAGCCCTTGAGTGGCAGGCTGCACGAGGACCCATGGTGCGCCATTACCAAATGATTTGCAATCAACAACGGCATTGTGATGCATTCCTATGCCTTGCAACACTAATGTGTACCAACAGGCACCGACCACTCTGCCGGGCTATAAGTCCCCAAGGCCGTGGAACCCACATGAAATGTAGTGTATCACCTGATTGATTGATGGACCAATTTACTGATTGATAATGAGGTGATTGAATCTGCATTGCCCAAAGCAGCTGCAACTGACCTGCACCGCTGCTGCTGCTGCAGACTCTCTGTCTGGCGAGCTCAGGGCAGCCTTGCACGACTGTTGTGGCACCTTTGCTCACAGCACACAGCAGGCATCAGGTCTCACGCCTGAACAAGCTCCTGAAGAAGCTGAAGAGGACAGCGCTAGTGAGCAAGCAGAGGTGCATGTGGAACCGGCTGTGACTGATGCCAAGCTCCTACTGCTGTATAGCAACTGCGTCCAAGTCCGTACTGTGGTCTTGAGCAACCTACTTGATAGGTCAGTACCTGACCATAAACCTGTCTTGTGCTCTGGGCACCCCGGTGTAATACTTGGCTGCTCATTCAATTGATGCCGGAAGGCATAGTTTTTGTTTCCCCTCTCTTGTGCAAGCTGTGGCCAACACATGGTCCAGGCTCAGCATCACGCAAAGGTAGTCTGTCCACAATGTTGTGATAATGGCAGGATGGTGCAATTATGATGATTGTGATTGTGATGATGGCAGGATGCAAATGCCTTGCATTGCAATTATGGCCAAAGCCTGCTGCGTTGTTGCATGCAGATACCAGTACTGGCTTGCAGCTGATGGGCAGCAGAATAAAGCTCAGTTGCTGAGCGAGCAGTGCAACGAAGATCTACAGCAGGTGAGTCATGACTGACCTTTTGACGCCATCATGCTAGAAGCCTCTAGTCAGCTTGTAACTCTACCTGCTCTGCTCAAAAGGCGTGTGTGGAAAACACCTACTGGCATGCTACTGCCTGACATGCTGCTGTTCATGGTGCAACAGTTGTGCTGACTCTTTGCGCTGTATACTGTCATCATTGCAACTTCTTGCAAGTATGTTGTTTTTCAATAAACCGATTGGAATGATTGAACCTTTCGTTATGCATTTACAATTGGTAAGATTGAAACGAGAAAATCTTTACTTTTCTTTGCAAGGCTTTTAGTTTTGAATGCTCGACACGGTGACAAAGTCTGATGCAGGTGGAGGAGCAAGTCATGGCTGCATACATTGACAGCAAGTCACGCCAGCTGGATCAGGTGCTTGATAGCTTCTTCCAGGAGGACATGGCCCTCTGGCCCCAAGCACCGCCACCCACACAACTCCGGGACGTCTGCTTGGAGGTGCTCTTCAGCCTGGTGAGCATTGATGTATCAACAAGCCACATGCTGGCTCTGGCATTCACTTCCCTTTCCCACTTTCATGAGCTTCAGACACATTGAGAGATGACATCATCTGGATGTCTGCTGACTTGCGTGGCACGCACCTGATCCCTGCTGGCTAAGCCTGCTCCTAGAAGATTAAGATTAGCATGTCATCTGACAGCCCTATAGCTGCTTACATGGCAACAGCCAAGCTGTAGTGTGTGCACTCTGTATGAGCCCTTTGCAACCACAATGTTGGCATGCGCCTGTGCATCACAGCGAATGCTGTGGTACAGCCCAGCTGGATGCCACTGCTGCAGTGTAATAGTAAGTATGGAACAGAAGTCAACCTTGCCGCTTGCTCCTGTGATGCAGATAGCAGTCCGTGCAGAGGTGCATCTGTTGCCACCTCCTCAGCGGCAGGAAGTCTTGCAAAGCCTGCTTCAGCATACTCTGGAGCGTTTCAACACAACCCTAGCTGCGCAGCTACCAGACATCAGCACTGGCGGCCTCCTGCAGCTGCTACTGGAGCTGCAGTATCTGCATGCAGCTTTGGCAGTATACATCTCTTCCCGGCTTGAGCAGACCTTTGTTGAGCTTGGAGCTATGCTGACAGAGCGCATTCAGGAGATGCAGGAACAGGAGCAGCAGGCTCACGCAGAGCAGCTGACTGCCTGGCTGAGTCAAGCTCAGGGGTCAGACATGATGGAATGTATGCAGGCCAGATTGGCTCAAGTGCTGAGCTTGTCTAGCGCTGGTCAGCAGCATAATCTGCGTGCATTGCGGACATGAGTTGCTGGATGCCCAACACTTGCTGACCACATTATTAGTAGCTAGTTCTGTAGCAGCTGGAGTTTTGCCCTGACTGTAAGCCTTTAAATGTCAAAAATATGTTTCATCTCACTGTCTCTGTATGTGGTGAACCAGTTGTTGTCTTGCAGTACATCAAAACGCATTTATTGCTTGATGTTGCAGCTGCTGTCACAAAGGCAGTTTTCCTTGGCCTACTTGATTTTTGAAAATTTAACCCTCGATGTTTGTGTGTCCGTAAGCCATTGTATACATGCATCAAGCAACACAACAGAACTAAAAGCCTTCTACAAAACTAGGTCTTGACCTTGACCTCTTTGCATTTGACTTGGAATGCAAGACACTTCCTAGCTGAGGTGGTCCAAGTGGCAAACGAGCTGCGTCTTGACTTTGTTCTTGGGCTGCAGGATTGCTTACACCTGCTGGTGACACTGTCTGCCTGTGGACATCATTCTGCTCAACGGCATGCTGTCTTCGTCTTTTTGCATCAATGGTATCTATGAACTGTCGCCTGCTTTCATTTGTTGCAAACTGGACAGACTTTTTGCCAGACTTTGCATTCGATTCATTTCTGTTAGTGGCAGCAGCCTGACTCTGTGACTGCGTAAGGCCTGTTGCAGGACTAGCTGCAGCCCTTCTACCTGTGGCTGTGGGAGCACCCGCTTTTCCCTGATTTGATGCAAGCTGCACTTGAAGTGTGCTTTGCTGACCAACTGGTGTCTGATGTCTATCTGCAGCAACAGAAGGCAGCGCTTGAGGTTATACAGGTTCCTCAGAAACCATTCCTGAAATGGGTATAACCCACAATACACACAGATTTAGAGAAGGCTGAAAGAGCCTCCCTTCACTGAACTTGGCATACATAATGCACTGCATCAATGTTGCTGTTTGCACAGCCATCAGTGTAATTGCCTCTCAACGTTTGAAAAGCTTCCCACAGCAGAACGGACAAGCACATGTATTTGCTGCATTGAATTTAGTAGTGAGTTCTGGATGCAGCATGATCACACTGTTGCCAACATGCAACATGGCAGTGCTGACCTGCAAGACTCGTTGCCTGAAGCCCGGGTGATGACTGAGAAGCACGCTGCTGGCCGTGTGAAGACAGCCACAATGCTTCCAGCTCTGCTATATCATCACGCTCTTGCCCTGGGCCCTGCATTTCCACAACCAGAAATTAAAATCAAAGTCAGAAACACAAAAAAAACTATGCCTTCCGGTGTCAATTTATTGAGAAGCCAAGTATCAGACCGGGCTGCCCAGGTATGATCAAAGTAATGATGAGAAGCCCAAAGCTGTGTTATGACATTTCACAAGACAGAGCCATCGACATACCAGACCAGCGCCTGACATGTCTCACATTTGCATGTGGTCAATGTGCATTGACGGTGCACAAGCCATGTGGCCCAGACCAAACCATATACCACAACAGATAGTGTGTCAGATTGGCAGAGGCACTGACCACAGCAGCATAGTAGCTGTTGAGGGAAAGGAAGGGCTGCTGAGCAGGGGGCGTAAGCAGAGCACCACTCCAGCTGTGCGCAGGGATGACCGGGCATGCCAGCTGGCCACCACCAGCTGCTCTGCAGCAACACCTCAGCAGACCTCATTTTGAGTGCAGAAACAGAGAATCACCCACAATGATAGTAACAAACACAAACAGCATAGCTCTTCAACAGAGTTCCCTGTCACTGCAAGCCCAAAAACGGGAAAACGGGTAACATGATGTGCAACAGGATTCTCTGCGTGTTCAGATCCATATGAGAACGTATGTAGAGCATATGGTTGAACCCAGACTGTCAAGGCAAATGTCAGTCTTGTCCCTGCAATGCTCCTAGCAAATGTGCAGTTGCCCGCACGCATCAGAAAACAGCTCTGCCATGTCACAATGTAGCTAATTGACCATTTATGCATTTACGCTGTGGCAAGTCAGGACAAGAAATGCAAAGCTGAAGTTGCCCCTTCCAATCTCAGGAGGTCTACAATTTTACAGCAATGTCTATGCTGCTGTGAAAATCTAAACTCAGAAACGCTTGTTGAGCCGAAAATTGCATTTCTACATTGGAGGGATGTTATGGCTACTGTTTATGTTCTGGCCTGTGCATCAATGCGAGACTTGGTGTTTTTCTGTAGTGTATATAACTACTGACCTGTCAGCCGGCACAAGGGGTATGGTATGCCTGTCAGTGTTTGTGTCCATGCCCTGTGAGGGGTGGGTGAGATGCACTGAGGCCTGACTGTCAGGCAGCTGACTGCCATGCGCGTTGCTGTGCTGACTAGACCTGCATACACCCACTGCTTCAGTCCCCAGGTATTTCCTTTAGTCCCCACATGTCTGCTTCAGTCCCCACATGTCTGCGTCAGTCTGCATATGTCTGCTTGTCTTGCATGAGCTTTGCTGATGAAGCTTGTGCAGCAGCAGTGTAACTGCATCCAAGCTGCTGGTCATTGCCAGAAGAAAAGAAATGCTCTGCATTACTGGTCATGAGACTTGCACAGAGTGCTTTGCATCTGAGACATGGAGCAATGTTCAGAAGCTCAGTGCCCACTCTTGTGACAGCACATGCAGCATGAGCACTCTGTAGTGCAGAGAGTATTGTAGAACTTTTTCTGTGGAGCTTGTATTTTACTGCTTCTATTTTTGAGCTTTTTGTATACAGCTTTTAAGAAAGGAAAAAGAAAGACTACACCTGTCGGCGTCAATCTGATGAGAAGCATAAAATTATAGTGTAGAGCTGTTTACTGTGGAGCCAGACCTGACTTCAGGGCCTAAGCTTGCTCCCTTCCAAGAGGCCAGGGGGACCAGCTTATCCCCAGAAAACACCATCCCGGGTTGGTCTGGAACCCCACTGCCTTGACAAGCTGCCTGGATAGCAGGGCTCGCAGCAGCCGAGGCAAACGCGAGGAAGGTGGCGGCCTGATCACATGCGCTGCTGCTTGCTTCCCCCCTTTGCAGGCTCCTGCAAATGCACCAGCTCTGAGTGTGTAGGCATGGATGAGCATGTGTGTATACGTGCGTGCATGCGTGCGTGCATGCGTGCATGCGTGTGTGTTTGTGTGCGTCTGTGTGAGTGTGTCTCTGTGAGTGCATGCGTGCATGTACGAGAGCTGGCAGCCAGCGCATGAGAGCTGATCAAATGCGCTGCTGCTTGCTTCTCCTCTTTGCGGGCTCTGTGTACGCTGTATGGTCAAGGCATGTGTGAAGTCGGGATTGGATGCTTTTTTTGAATGTACGCATGTATTTCTTTCGAAAATATAACAATTTTTGAAAAAGGGAACACCTTTTCAAAATACAAGCCAAGTCTGCTGCAACAGGTATGGCAATTTCAGCATCATCACCACAATCGTCCCCATAGGGTGGACACCCGATCAAGAGTGACAGACTTACTCAAGACTCATTCAAGACTCACAGGACTCACTCGAGACTCACTTGTGGGCTGCAGTGACAATGGGGAGGGCTCTGGCAACAGCAGCTGCTGTGTCAGGTGCTTTGAATCTTGGCCCAGGCACTGCCGCATCAAAGGTCGCGTTCCTGCCATCTGCATTTGCTGCCTCCCACCTCATCCTTGCCTCCACCTCATCCACAGTTGTGGCGGCCTGCAGCGCATCACACAGAGACTGGACAGACTGGCATCCACCTCATCCACAGTTGTGGCGGCCTGCAGCGCACTTTTATTGTCAGGTCAGGTTTTGGTTTTCTAACAAAAACGTGTTCTAACAAAATCGGAGACTGGACAGACTGGCTGAACGTGTACAAACCAAGGCCATGGACCACAACTTAACTGTGTTTACAGACAAAAGAGTAGAAGTAGTCTGTTCGGATACATCTGGTAGAACAAAACTTATACAAGGACGCAAACAACAGCTGTTTCTTCAGTTAAGTTGTAGATTACACAGGCTGGCCAAGCAGCAATATAGCATAAATTGTAGCACAAGGCCAGTTGTGTACGCTGCAGAATGCTGAATCCTAAGCATAGTGCTAAAACGAGGCAGAGTGCTGAAACTAGGCAGAGTGATGCATATAGGTAGATCATTTACTTTAAGCAGAACACCGACAGTAGGCAGAATACCCACCCCAGACAATTTGCTGACTCAGACAGCACAGTTGCCTGCAGAAGTATCACTTGCCACCCAAGGCTTCCAGTCTGTCTTCCCTTGTCGAAGCTTTACATACCTGCAGTTCTGGCAGTCTAAATCTCAGACCACCTCCACCAGCTTCTTCAGCAGCTTCCGCCCTCTGGGCAGCTTCCACATGTTCTTTCATGTGGTCAAACCCCCATGCGTTGCCTGCCAGCTCAGCATGCTTGAGCTCAGCTGCTGAGCCTGCCTCTGGGTGCTGAGTCTGCGAGCTGCCTTTGGTGGCGAGCTGGGTAGCTGAGTGGTAGCTGTGCAGGGCTTCTGTGAACAGGGCATGGTGTACTGAGACATCAGTCCGGAACAGGCCCTTCTGGTCAAACATGACCTGGAACTTGTTTGATTTCCAACGTGGGTCGGCTTGGCGCCGCGTCCTAAAGTCAATCACTCAGCGTGTTCTCCTTTTTGAGTCGCACAAGGTTCCCTTTTTGGACAGAAATTTGCAAAATTGGCGAGAAGTGACGCATGTTGTGCATGTCAGTCAGATTGGAAGGGTTTCTGTGTCTAGGAAACACGATTGACAGCTAGGGCTGTTGACTGCACCGACATGCTGTAACAAAGGCTTTGCCCATCAGACCAGTCACTGACCACCATAATTTCATAACAGACCGCGATCATGGCATGCTTACTTGACTTCAGCTTTGGGGATGCGCTGACGGATGTCTATGTTGTTCAGCACAGGGCCTCCTTTGAGCACAGCCTGCCCAGAGGCACCCACCCCCTTCACATCTGCCTGCTTCTGAGATTGATGGTCCAAGTCTGCCCTTTGCCTAGCCAGCGCCGCTGGAGCCTCCTTTTGTGCTGCCTTTCGTTTCCCCCGAGCTTTTGGAGCCTGCCCATCAGCTGTAAGATCCCCAGAAGAAGCAGGGGCTTGCCTTTGCCCTGAGTGGCCAACTGCACCTTGCTGTACCAAAGGCTCTTGCCCATCAGCAGCAGCGGCTGCCTTTCGACTTTCCCCTTCAGCCTGTCCTGACTGCCCTTCTGCCATTGGCCCTGGTTGCCTTTCAGCAGCTGGTGCGTGGGCCCTGACAGCAGCACCTGCCTTTCGAGATTGCCTTTCAGCAATCTGATAGCCCCCAGTCCTGACTGGCAGAACTGTGGGAATTTGGTGTGGTGTCTGCTGATGCCGCCTCAGCGTTGAGGCATGTCCATCTGGTAGGGCAGCAAAGAAGAAACAAGGGTCCAGGAAAAGGTCTCCCACAAAGGATGATCTCAACATCAACACGTCAGGCTGCAGCTGCTGCTGATCTGGCTGCTGTTGCCCTTCTGCTTCTTCTTTTGGGGGCTGATGCTGGTGTGTTGCTGGGAGGATTGTCATACCCTGAATGGATGACAGACGTGATGAGTCATATTTGCGTAGTCATTGCTCTTGGGGTAGGTGCGCCCTGCCTGGTGTTATTACAGGAGTCATGAGTCATGCCGGCTCAATCATTGCTGGCATGGCAAACATTCAATCACGGCTTCACACAAAGTCAGCTGCACTGACACAAAAAACTGCCCGATCCTGAACACAAAAGCCTAGTGATCTGGAGACACCAGATACGAGAGCCTAGATGGAAAATTCTACGAGGAACTGAATATAGCTTGTGCGATGCATGCGACCTGGCCACAGATGCACTCACAATCAGACATATGCTGTAGCCGCATTGCAGCATTGTACAGTTCTGCCGTGAAATAAAAACGCTGGAGATACGGAAAGCAACAAGCTGAGGTGCGACGAGGGTACTAATACCTGCAGATCTGGGCACTGCAGTATCGTCCGCTCTGCTTCTTCACCGTGGACAGCCGCCAGGTCAGTGAGCGGTGGGGCCTTGGTGGGGTCAGACATGGTCTTCAGAGAGGGGCAGATGGTACGTGCCAGATTCCAGGTCTGCACAGCATCAGCTATGCCAGGCCTCCAGGCAAAGCCTCTGCCACCTGCATCAGTTGTAAATATGGATGGTAACGATGGTAACTGTACTAACAATGGTGACAATAATGGTGATGATGACGACAATGACAATACCAATATTGGTATTGGTATTGCTAACAGTAATGATGATGTTGATAAATGATCACTACAAGATATTGAGATACAATCATCTTTCACAGTGTGCAGCCACACAGACAAGTCAAATCTCCAGCCCTGCAGTGTTGCAAGCGTGATTTAGTGTTGGCTACAGCAGTCATGCAGGTGGCTTAAGTCCTTACTAAGGTGTATGTGGCTGCGCCTGCAGTTACACCACTTTGCTTACGCTGCTGTAACAACAACTTCGTTTCAACATAGCACACCCAGATTCATCGCTGTCAGGCAGATCAGTAGTAGTTGTAGCCCTACAATGGCTGAAGTGCTGCTGTGTACTGCAGCATGCATTGCATCAACAAATGCTTTCAGGCATAGCATAAATGGTCAAGGGAATCATTGTTCTAAGATAGGTGCATCGCACATAGAATAAAACGCTCCATCATGCGCAGTGGCAGCTATGCCAGGAGGTTGAGATGAAGACTGAAGGGATCACCTTCAGCAGATGGTGCTGCCTCTTCGACTTCAACCAAGCCCCAGTTCTCACGCCGTCGGAACTTGATTGGGCCTCTCCTGGTTTTCTTTTTGGCTATGTCCTCTGGGGGCTGGGCTGTTACGCACTGCCCTGAGGGCTTCACCACGAACCTGAAAGCCATGCACTGACCCAGGGCAAGGCCGCTGCCCACGATGGCCCCAGTCACCTGCCCTGCCTCATGCCCTGTAACCTGTGACCAGTACAAAGATGACCATTGATGCCTTGTTGATGCCTCATGCCAGCTCACGGTAAGTGCTGCACAATATGATTGTAACCCTTCTGTAAATCTGTGTGCTCAGGAACACTTTCATGTGCCTTGAGACGCTCCAAAAGTACCATGATGCGTCTGCAATGAGCAAGACCAACTAAAAGAGTCAGGCACTAGGTGTAGGCGGTTCTTCTTCCCAAGCTCAGGACCTTGTAACTTACACAAAGACAACATGCACAGGTCAGAGATACACAAAACAGACAAAATGACTACCATATGTTACCTTTGATTGCCTGCCAGGGGGGTTGCCCAGGGGATCAGGCCCCTGGCTGGCCTGGGTATCAGGCCATGCCTGGCTGCTTTGTCTCTGGCTGCTAAGCTGGCCCTTCAAAGGCAAGCTGGTGCTGTAGTTGGCATCTGCTTGGCTGGCCATGTGGTGAGAGCTGGGGCCTGTCTGGCTACCCCACCCCATGCTGTCCTGTACACAATTGGCAGGACAACAGTGACAACAAGGTCTGTTTGTTGGAGTATGGATGAATATTTGACAACATTGTAGGATGGGCGTCTGCCTTATCAACAGCAAGTGGGCTATGGTCACCCAATATGATTGCCAAAATGCATAGACTTTCTGTTTCTGTTCCATCATCAGCAACAGGTAAGTGAGGCTCAATGCCACTGGAAAGTGATGACACCAGCCAGTCTGAGAACTGTTGCCAGTGTTCATAAATGTCAGGCTTGCAAGAACTTGTTGCCTGGCTCCTGTATATATGTTGTGTCATATGCACCCTGTGATGTGAAGTATACACAGCATGAAAGACGCACAAGGCAGACTCATGGTATCGCAGGGAGCCAAAGGCAAATCAGTTGGGCCAGCACAATGCCCTAAACCTCATACTCAAAGTCTTGATGAGTAGTTACGCATAGTGGCTGTTTGGACGAGAATCCATACTCTGACTCACAGGTCCGTGCACTTTTGCAAAGTGAGTTCAGCCAGCCAGCACTCTGTGAATCTGCCATAGCAATCAGCAAATTGCTGCATCAGGCAACAATACTATCATGCAGAAAAAAATCACACCACGTGTCTTTCATTCTGATCATCAGCATGACATGAAACATACTTAAAATGCCGTCCTGTGTGCCAACAGGAGACGGCAAGACAGGAAATGCCGTGAAACCACAAGGTGGCGCTGGGATTGGCAATTGCCAGAGTGAGCACTAAGCACAGAGTGAGTGGTGATGCCTTGTGAGTGGGGGTGCACCGTGAGGTCTGATGAAGAAGGAATGCTGGCGCAGAGAGAGCGCACAGACTGGGAAGCTGTACAGAGTGGATGCTGATGTAAAATGCAATGCACAGTGAGTGCTGATGCCAAATGATCAGGATGGTGAAAACAAAGGACAGTATGTCACTGACCTGCCACAATTGGGAGGTTGATGCATGGGGCCAGGGGCTGGCTCCAGCTTGCCCTGCCTCGGCTTGCCCTGACTCACCTGTGTGCAGCAACCACCAGCTCAAGCAGTGCTGCATATAAGGATGCTCAACAATGATTGATTGTCATATTTCCAAATCGTCTCACCTGCTTATTATGTGGTATGGTTTTCTAAATGATATTAGTCAAGTGTTGAGGATGCGTTGTGCAAGACAAATTTGCCTTGCTTTGTAGAGCCACAGCATTAGAGCCATACCGGCGGAGCTGGGAAACAAAGTCACAGCTTACAAATCATCATAAGTACATGACACATGCACCGCAGTTCTTGTCTACTCGTCATTGTGCACAGCCACATCATACACAATTGCAGGATGCCATACACAGCACAAAAGGGCAACAGCAACGTTTGATGACCAACATTGTATTTGATGGCCTACATGGTGTTTGATGACATGCATGGTGTTGGTTGACCTACATGGTGTTTGATGACATGCATCGTGTTTGATGACACACATGGTATTTGATGACATGCATCGTGTTTGATGACATACATGGTGTTTGATGACCTACATGGCGTTGGTTGACATACATGGTGTTTGATGACCTATATGGTGTTTGATGAACTACATGGTGTTTGATAACCTACACGGTGTCTGACGACCTACATGGGGTTTGACGACCTACATGGTGTTTGCAGACCTGAGGATAGAGCAAAGGCAAGCAGCTGTGGGGGCTCGGTGTCCATTGTATGGGCCCAGCACAGCACAGGCGCATTGAAGTGACGGGTGTCAAACAGCAGTACATGCTGCTTGGTGGACGCTGCAAGGTAGCTGCTTTGCTTTGCGCCTGGGCCCTGCAGCATGACATACAACCTCTGTTATAAGGATCAAGTACTGCTTGGATTATACCATTGAATGTTGTACTTGGACTGGATGATCTTCATGATTCATTGAACATTACTGTTACCATGATATCTGTATTGCACATAACATCAGCCCCGGCTCATCTTTGGCTGTCCGACTTTCACCCTATCACCAATGGATCATCTCTGAAGACCATTAATTTGCAGTAAATAAAGCTCTAATTTGCACTTGCATGAGTCATGCCGAGGGGCTGTCATAAATCATGCACTGTCCGTTGTGCATCTGCTGTAGTCAAGCAAAGCGTGTAACAGTCTACTGTCTGGTATGCACAGTCCATGTGTGTGCTGTCTACTATCCTGTAGACATTGTCCACATGTGTGTTGCCTGCCGTCCAGCAAACGTCGCTCACAAGCATGCAATCTTTTGTCTGGTATACACTATCAGTTTGTGTGCCGGGCGTGTTTTGTTTGGGAATGCTGCTGCACCAACACAAATCATGTGTTTGTCTCACATGTGAGCTGCTGAAGCACAAAACAAAGTCTGCCAGAATTGTGCTCAGTGTCTGTGAATGGCAAGAGAGGAAACAGGGTATGAGACCCAGCACATTAGTTGGCTGGGGCACCTGAGAGGGTCTAGCAAGCCCTAGAAATTCATCTTCTTCAGGGCGGCTGTGCAGCAGCACGACCCTAGCATCTCGGGCCAACCCTAGCAGATGGCACTGCACCAGATTCCTGCCAGCTGTGCATGCTACCTTGGCGGGGTGGGTCCATTCACACCCCATCCTGCTAGTGGGGTCAGTCTTCAATGCAGCGTGGCCACCTTGGACTACAGTGTGCACCTGAAACAGTGGACATGATTACATCATGCACCTAAAACAGTGGACACGGATATAGTATGCACCTAACATGGTGGACACATATACAGTATGCACCTTGAACATTGGACAAATATACAGTGCAAACCAACCTGATATCTCCACATAAAGGATGGGTATGATTCACTGCACAGAACCAGGATGCACAGAAGGCTACAAGATTGGGTGCAGAGGAAGCATATGCCCAGAAAACACTTTGTGTGCGTCTACCACCTCCCATATCACAGCGTCTACCACATCCCAAATCACAGCAATCTACCACCTCCCACATTACAGCGTCCCCAACTTCAGCATGCCTGTTTAATTACACTGGGTGAGCTCATATGAGTTGAGACAACTGCTACAGCATGATGGCAATGCTCATGCCATGTGCGCTGCAGAATGACTGATGTACTGCTGTGTCTGGAGTATACATGATGACATATTCTCCACTGCTCACAGCATCACTATCCATACTTGCCTGGTCATGAACCACATCATTGCACTGCAGCAAAACATGTAAAGCGAAGGAGGCAATGAATATAAACGCCAAACAGCCAGAAACTTGTACCTTGACAGAGATATCAGCAGGAGCCATAGGGGAGTGAGACAGTGTGAAGATGTGCAAGGAGCCATCATCACAGATGAAGGCTGCTTGGCAGGGGTCGTACGGGCTCCAAGCAACATGCCTCACTGCTTGCTTGCTCCTCACTGTGGCCACTAGCTGCAGGCTCCACATGCTGCACAGACAGAGCATAGTGTTGCCTTGAGAGCTGCATTGAAGTCCTCAGGCGCATCCTCAAGGTGCCTTCAGGTCCCAAGGCATGCTTGTTAAGCTTGTTAAGCTTGTTAAGCTTGTTAGGCTTGCTAAGCAACAGGAGGAATGGGCAAAGAATTTATTAAGTGAGTTTCACAGGGAAGATACATGGATCTGAGCCATAGGTTTCTACAGGGAACAGCCATGGGAAGCAGCAGCTGACAGACTGCCCAGCTTCTTTGTTTATAGGTAGGCGCTTTCATAGCTGACACAAGGATTGAGGCAGATTCCGGGTTCTGTCAACAGGGTGGCTGGGTATGCTGTCAAGAACCCTGCAGGCCTGTGCTCCACTGCACTCATGCACTCATGCTGCAAAGCACCATACGCGTGGCATGAAAACAACACAGTTCAGGCGTCATTTTCAGGTCATGATGCCTGGACGTTGGAAGCTTGACAGATGTCATCACATGATGGTCAGTAGAGACATCAGGAAACAAACACCCAGGCAACGCACAGGTCACGACACGGCAGACATCATTTAAATCCTTAGCATTGCCTGACTGATTGACATACTGAGGGCCTGCATGCCAAATGACAAAACCAGCAGGGATTTTCAAACCAGCAGTCTTTTGGGCATCTGCGTGCTCCGTGCATTGTAACACCGACCAAATACAGACACAGCTTCATGCTGCCTGGTCGAATGATTGCATAGTATCAGGCAATAGCAGCATGGCAAATGCACAGTTGCCAAGCCCCAGTGTCTGCTCTGTGCTATTGTGGCAAGACTAGGGATTGCATACTGAGCAATTGCAGCAGCTCACCTTTCCCCAGGACTTGCAATGGATGCCTGCATGATGGCGATTTGATTGGGTCCGCGAGCAGCCAACAAGAAATGCTGCCCTGAGTGTCTCTTTCCGGAGTCAGTCATGTGTATGCTGCTGCTACTGCTGCCACTGTTGATGGCCAGCTGTTGAATTGGTTTGCCAGTATCAATAGACAGCCGTTGTAGACACTACATGGAATAAACAAGAGCTCTTGTTTTGGCAGCAGCATGAGGTAATGTTCTGGCTCAATTCACAGCAGCAATTGCAAAATGCAAGAATGTTTCCAGCTTCCTGGTCCAGAAGCAGAGAAGTTTGCTACATATCAAACTTGCACTCAGTACTGTAAAACAGCTCTCATGCATTTGTGCATTGTGCCGGTTCGCAAACAACTTTGTTTTGCACATGATGCAAGGAACCAATGCAGTTGAGTCAACTGGTCTTGGCTAGCGCCCATGACCTTAGGCATGTAAAATGGCTGACTGACTTAATGGCTTGCAAGCATTGGCCTTTTTGGGTCTAGCACTGCATGTTTGGGTGCAATACATTGTTGCACTGTGTGCTGACTGTAGAAGACAACAGTGATGCGTATAGCTTGTGGTACCTGCGTAGGCGTTGCATGATGGTCTAAAACACTCATTGTCATCTTATGACCGGCCAAGCCACAGCAGGTGAAGACCAGTGACTGCTGCGCAATCTGGCAAGCTGCCATCCTGTTGCCTAAATAGAAGCTGTGTTGGTCCAGGACTTGGGGACTGATGTCTTGTGTCAAATGGTCTCGGAGCAGCTCCCTTGGAATGACTGTGTCAGGGAACTGACCAGTGAACCATTTCAGCTGATCCTCGATCATGTTGTACAGCCTGCTGGCATGATGTGATGGTCTGGCATTGCATGTAATGATACGGATACTGCATAAGGTCTGTTCAGTGTTTGGGTACACAATTATGTTGATCAAGACATCAGTCTTTGGGCAGTGATTGATACAGCACAGATACAAGATGGAAACAGCAGGTTTGGCCGCATGATCAGGTAGACATTTATACCTGAAAGGAGCAAGGAGCTCGCCCGGTGAAAGCCACTTCTCTTCTGGCAACTCATGGGTTGGCAGCCAATACATGGTTCCGTTTGAAAGCTGACCTGCCCCTTCATCTTCTCTGTGGAGCTTCAATTGTGGAGGCTGAAGTCTGAAGCAACAAGTGTTCTTGGTGAGTCCCAACAGGCTAAGACGTGATCAGCACTGTAAGCTTGCAATCACGACAGGAAAGCTGACCCTGGACTGAGGAAGCTGTTGTGCAAGTCGAAGCCGCCACTCCTGCCAATCAGGATCGATGCAGGATCCTCGTTTGTCATACCGTCCGACTAAATCAGAGCTGGCAGTCAGGAGGCAGGCTTAGGGGCCCGACACAGCTTCGAACACAACAAAGTTCGTACCCAACCGGCAAACAGTTGCTCTGCTGCCTAGTGCAGAAGCACGGTGTAATTGGTGGTCGCAACAACATGCCGACCGGCAGACTGTGCAGTGGCTAGCCACAGCGCTGCAGACACAAACGTGCCGGGCGATTGAGTGACTGCAGTTGCAGCTTAGCAGCTCTAGCCATGACATGTCATTGCACGACTCAACGTGCGGCCATAGCACGGCATGTGACGATGAAGCACAACATTCGCAGCTAACTTTCGCAAAAAACGTCATGCTGTGGTAGCTTGGGTTACTAATTAAAAGCATTTCATGGCTCCGAAACACAAAGGTTGTCGACAATCCCAGACCATGTTTCGGTCAAACACGTTGCCAAGCCACGTACCAAAACTTCAATGCAGAACGATCGCCTCATCTATCTTGCGCAGATGATCGTGATGTGTCCCTTGGCTTGATTCAAGTAGTCGAACGTCAACCAGACATGCATACTGGTGACCTGGGTACCTCTGCTCGCACAGGCTTTGCGTCACCGATAACAAAATGCCGCTTAGCTTCCTGCCATCGTGGTAATCTCTTTCATTTTGGTGGCACTCGCAAGCGCGTGGATCACACTGTTGCCGCCCGTCAAAGTGATAGAGCGTTGACAACATGCAAAGCTCACGCTACCGGCAGCACCGTCGAACGGCCGCGACCAAGTCAACAAAGCGCTCTGGAAACAGATGTTGTTGTCATTGGTTCCGGAATCGGAGGTCTGTGCTGTGCAGCGCTACTGGCAAAGTACGGTCTCAAGGTGGGTTTAGCAGTCTCAGTTACTTCTGAGTAACCAAGCATACAAGCTTTATCTTATAAAAGCATCTGGCTGTCATTTCGAAGCATTCTGCACCAGATTTTGGTTGAAAAATGTGGAAAATTGCTGACATGAGAAGGTGACTGTTTGTGAGAGCCACAACATCGCTGGAGGTGCAGCTCATGCCTGGGTGCAAAAGGGGTATCACTTTGAGTCAGGCCCTTCCCTGTACTCAGGCATGTCAGGCACTGGCCCTGCAGCCAACCCTTTGGCCCTTGTCCTCAAAGCCATTGAGGAGCCCCTGGACCTGATCCAGTACAATCAGTGGAATGTTTTGCTGCCTGAGGGGGAGTTTCTGACTCAGGTGAGGTGAGGCCTCAAAGCCTGTCTCTGCATCAGCTCAGGTCAGGTCTCACCCTGGTGCATCAGCCTTATTGCAATCCCATGACTGAGCAGGCTACCAGTGCACAGTGGAGATGAGTGCTGTAAAGCACGCTGTAAAGTGTGAAGGTTGCTGTCAGTGCAGCTACACTCGCTGTGCTTACCCACTTTGCATTGATATGCAGCATCATACGCTTCATGCTCACTATTACCAGCTACCACATTGCGGCATACATCTCCTGTCAAAACACAATCTCAGAGCAATGTTGTGCTGGTGTATGTAGCAGCAACCTCAAGTGCCTTTCGTATAGGTAGGTAATGATCAGTTCTATGAAGTCCTGGAGAAGGTTAGTGGGCAGAAGGGCATTGATGACTGGGCAAAGCTACAGAAGCTGATGGAGCCTTTAGCAAAGGCTGCCACTGCAGTGCCCCCCATAGCCATCAGGGCAGACCCTGGAGTAGCCCTGACAGCCGTTGCTAGATACCTGCCAAGGCTGTTTTCAGGAGGGCCAGATGCCCTCAAGCTGATTGGGCCATTCTCCAAGGTCAGACCTTGCTGTGAATTACCCCACAGGCTGCTCCTGCAGCTGATTTGCGCTGCATTATTGAATTGTTTGCTTGCAAATTGCAAAGCTTGTTTGGGCTTGAATGTGTAAGCTGCTTTTTAGTGCAGACTTCTCTTGAATTGTGTCACTTAGTGTGGCCCGATTATTCCAAAGAATACGAAGTGCAGAGGCATTTGCGCTTTCATTGTTTATGGGGTGTTCAGCTTATGGGGACTGGGGACTGTGATCCACAAAGAAGAAACTTGTTGCTGTGATGTACTCAGGTCGTTCTGAAGAGTGTGAAGTGTAGATAAAATTCCTTGCATTCATTGTTTCATGCAGAGCTTACGTGTAAAGTGATGTTGAGTCACTATCGTGCTTCATGATACTGCATGCTTCTACACTTCCTCGTGCTTCATCTCACAGCAATTCTGTGCTGCATCATCTCAGCCCAGAGTCATGGTCATGAAAAGCAACATTGCAGGTGAATTGTGCGTGTCGTAGCTCAGCCTCCAAAGCTGCACTCCTCATAATGACACGTGACCAACCAATGCCTGCGTCCCCACGCTGCTTGTTTTGCAGGTCACAGACGGACAGATCACAGATCCATTTGTGCTCAACTGGCTGGACCTGCTTTGCTTCCTGCTGTCTGGGCTGCCAGCAAATGGCACAATTGCAGCAGAGGTAGCCTTCATGTTCAATGAGTGGTACCGCCCCAACTCATCCCTGGAGTTCCCCCGGGGTGGCAGCCAGGCCATGGTCAATGCCCTGGTCAGGTACACTCATGATGCCCTCAGCAACGCCCACTGTAATGATATTTCAGCGTCTGTTGTCATATGTTCTATACTGCAAACTGTGCTTAGTCACCACCGGCACCTGATTCAGGCTGAGCTGTCATCTGAGGCTGTCATCTGAGGCAACAGATGGATTTCTGAAAGGGATCTTCAAGGAAGTATGGCAGCTGTCCACTGTGCCTGATGGTGTGTCTGTTACATGTATGGTTGCACCAGACAGACAGACAGACAGACAGACGGACAGACAAACGGATAGACGAACAGATAGAAAGACAGCTAAACAGACACATGGATGGACAGACAGACACACGGATGGACAGACAGACACATACACAGTCCTGCAGCAGACACACTATGTACACAGCTTGATGATGTACAAACTTGAAGGTGTCACATTCACCAAAGAATGAATTGGAGAAGCCTGCTTGGACAGAGTCGTCAAGTTAAAATGATCAAACAAAACGTCACAAATTGACTCAGGAAATTAAACGCTGGCTTTGCATTTTCAGCCAATTGTAGCATCTCTTGCTTGGGGCCTTTGGGATCTGCAATTTGGAACGGTTGCAGGAAACTAAGTCTTCTGGTGCAGCATGCAGGGGTGTGAAGAAGTATGGGGGAGAGGTGAAGCTAAATGCTCATGTTGACCAGGTGCTGATGGAGAGAGGGAGGGCCACTGGGGTGCTGCTGAAATCAGGGCAAGTCATCAAAACCCGTAAGGTGAATCGCAGGTCATCAACATTGGTAAAGTATTCCCAGGTCACTGTAACCTGTAAGGCAATCCCAGGTCATCAAAATCATCGAATTAGTCCCAGGTCATTGTAACCTGTAAGGCAATTTCAGGTCGTCAAAACTCACATAGTAATCTCAGATTATCAGAGCTTGCAAGATAAAGCCAGGGCATGACATGCATCATGGGCACTGCTAAGGGCCCTTTGCATGTGCCTAGAATACTAAATCTTTGTGAACTGCCACATGTGGACATGACATATGGCCTGAGTGATTGAATGCAGACTTCTGTAAATGTATATGCATGCCGTCGTGAAAAGGTTGGTTCTGCTCTAGGGTGTTGGACTGATTCTCTATTTCAAATCATCAACAGGACGTGCATTTTGTGTGTGTTGCAGCCCAGCCTGGCTGTCCAATGTGACTGTACGTGATATCCTGTATGTGGTAGCATGTGAAAATCTTCCTATAAGCGCTACTCTATAAACAATACCCTATAAATGATGATACCCCATCAGTGATGATACCCTATGAGTGATACCGTATGAGTGATACCCTATGAATGACACCCTACAGATGAAACCTATCAGTGGTTTCCTATAGCTGCCACCTGCAGAAGCCAATCAGATGTCTGTCCAGCAGGCGTTCACATATTGTGATGGGCAAGTATGGCATGACTCATATACATGTCAATGCTCACACCGCAAATGATGCAGGCGGTGGTGTCGAATGCTTCCATGTGGGACACCCTGCCTCTTCTTCCAGCAGAGGCTCAGCCCAAGTCCATGCAGCAGGCAGCAGATGACACCCCCATGAACAGAAGCTTCATGCACCTCCATCTGGGCTTTGATGCCACAGGTGAGGGCCTTCATAGCATGTAATCACTCTTCAGATGCTTGTTGGAAGGTGGTTTTTGGGCAAAGTGATATCACAGAACTTATAGAACACATAAGTGATCACAAATCTGATTTGTGGAGGCATGTAGTCCACTCAGATGGAAAGCAGCGCTCATACAGTTGCAGTTGTTCTGGGTGCGCTTCAGAACGTGTCAAAGGCTGAACTCAGAGACCTTGCTTGGCTGTTTGTGCTGACTGGCTTAGTGTTTGATGGCATCAGTGCTATGCCACAGGAACACACTTCATGTTTGCATGTTCTCCCCTCCAGCAGCAGCAGCAGCAGGAAGGGATGCTCAGGTCTCATGCAAAACTGCCTTGTCTGTCTGTGTGCTTGTATGTGCTTGATTCCCGCCATTCTAGCCAGCCTGTTGCAGTTCCTTTTGTCAATGTACTGAACTTTTGATGCACTTGCCAAGCATGCTTGGCGTCTTATCTTGCAGACTCTAGTAAGATTTTGCTGAATTCAGAGTTTTGATCTCACTGAGGATCTCCTCTGGGATTTGTGATACAGGCAGTTCAGGCTCTCTTCTGCTGTTGCAGGTCTGGACAATCTGGAGCTACACCACATTGTAGTCAACACCTGGGAACATGGCGTGGACTCTGAACAGAACGTGGTTCTCATCTCAATTGCCTCAGTGATGGACCCAAGCCTGGCGCCCAAAGGCAAACACACTTTACATGCCTACCTGCCGGCTACAGAACCCTTTGAGATCTGGCAGGACCTGAAACAAGGCACTCCAGAGTATGCCAAACTTAAGGAGGAGCGTAGCCAAGTGCTGTGGAAAGCCGTTGAGAAGATCATTCCGGATATCAGGAAGCGCACAGAAATAGAAATGGTAAGGGCGGCTGTTTGGTTGGCAAGGGTGTTTGCCTTGTGTGTTGGCTTGACCTACAAGACGTTGCCACTGTGCACCCTTGTTCACCACTCTCCATGCAGGAAGAAGATGCTTGCAACCATGCTAATGTCAAGTGACAGGACAGGCATCTGATTTGAGTGTGCATACCTGTGCCTCCTAGTGTCGCAAGTGAGCTGCCATGCTTTGGCCAATGCAGTGTCTGCTCTCCTTGCCAGCAGTGTATACGGTGATCACTGTTGATAGAGACAAGCTCTGATTTGTTGACTATCATTGGTTTTCATCCGTCGGGGAACCTCAGCAAGTCTGTCTGTGTGAAGGTGGGGACACCATTGACACACCGGCATTTCCTAAGACGGCATTGTGGGACCTATGGCCCTGGCATCAAAGCTGGGGAGGGCACATTTCCATTCCAAAAAACGCAGATCCCAGGGCTTCTTTGTTGCGGGGACTCTACATTCCCTGGGATAGGACTACCTGCAGTTGCAGCCAGTGGGGCTGTTGCAGCCAACAGCCTTGTACCCATCTGGGATCATTGGAAGATGCTGGACGCGGCTGGTGTGTAAAGCTCAGCATGAAACGTAGCACCAAGCTTTGATTCAATCGGATTTTGCCACATGCCAATATCAACCTTTCATTTTATTCAATCAGCCTACTGTAGATCTAGACAAATTTCAAGCGTATGAACAATGCATCATCAACGCTGCTAGTGCTTCCATGTCTGTTCTTTTGTCTGATCAGTCAGCAGCATGACTTGCTTCAGGCAGGGAAGCAACGTGGTCTTTTCAACATGTTTTATCAACATACATTGTGTCAGAACAAGGCTGATGAAGCTTCAGACTGATTTGCTGCTACGTAGTGGTGTACATGCAAATACTGGCTAAGACGGCGTAGTCCATGCAGAATCTAGTGCGATATTGTCTCAAGTAACATATTGCAGTACCTTGCTCTGGCCATGCCAGCTGTGACTTTGTGGCAGTTGCCATCGCAAGCTTCCTGATGACGAATTAGATTCCAGGATGGCAAGCAGGTTTCCAACCGCTTCGGCAGGCGTTGGCTACGGTAGCGGCCAGCATGAGCCCGAAGCGGACGTTGGCTTTCATAAATCCCGAGATGTCTCTGTCCGTCTACGTACACCAGCGTCCTTGCGCAACGAGTCTGCCTGCTCTTGCCGGATCAGAGGCTGATCGGACACTGCCACTCTCAGGACTCGACAGTCGGCAACAACACCGAGCTGCTAATCTGCGATGCAAATGCGGCATGTTATGTTCCATCTATCCGGAGTGCTTCTGCTGATTTCCGGCACGCCGACAGGTAAGACTGCAAACAATACTTGTCAACCCCTAGTGACTGTCAGTCCAACACCTTGAATCCCATATTGATGCTTGTATACACGCGAGGGTCACATTCGTCCCTTACAGTTATATCAATGCCTTATTCCAATGTCAAATTCGTCCATGTGCAGCACACCTGTGTCTACGCTGTTCAACAAAAGCTGGCTGTTCTGCAGGCGCTTCTCACGCCTCTAGAAAATTACTCAGCAATGGTTGTGCAGCAGCATTCCATCAATGTGGGGGCGAGACATGTCAAGCAGACGGCATAAATTGCGTTGATTCAGCATACGCATGCTGTCCATTGGGATATGGCTGCCAGCGCCTAACGCAGCTGTACTGGCAGTGCCTTCCAAACACAGACAAGCCAGGTATATCAAACATCTTGCTCAACAGCATTGCACACTGCCACAAACATTGTTAATGCAGGACATAAGAGCAGTGCACAGCATCAGCTCTTCCTACTTACAGCTTCACTTACAATTTGTTTTGCCTGCAGGGTTTAAAGTTACAGGCTCTATGCTGCCTACAAATGGCAAATTGCAGACTGTATCCACTCTTTCCAGCGGTATACCGGTACGTACAGCAGGACAGGCTGTGGATAAGCATCTCGAGCTGCCAGGCTACCTGACAGACCCACGGGCTGAAGGGTTGCTTTCGGAGGAGCGTTAGATGCTTAGATGTTTGGTAGTAGCTGATTACAAATTGCAGGAACATGTAGCATGCACAAAGTGCTGGAATGATGGCATGCGCAAGCATGCTTGACGAAGCAAGTGTGTCATGAACAGCTGATGCCAATTGACATAGCTTGCTTTAGTTTCACGCAAGACAGCAGCCGTAGATGATAGTAGAAACTGGTATCAGGCTGCATTGTATATTTAGAGTGATGTCCTCTGCAGCGTAGGCGTCGTTTTGTTGTAGGCTTGCTGAACTTTCCTTAGTGGTAGGCTTGCTGAAGTTTGGCTTGGTTCTGATTTTGTATTTTATGTTCAAATTGTGCAATCTTACATTTTATATTAGCCAGGATTCAACCACTTGTGATGAAATCACTGTGTAAGGTCTGCAGACCCCGACTGCATGCGCTGGTACGTGGCCACTGACTGAAGATCAAGTAGGCAGTGAGGATCTCAGTGTGCAAGCCAGTCTTTGTTTAGCCAGCGCGCTCGTATGACCTCGGTACTCCTGCTTGGTGTTGAGTGATCGCTACGTCCCGCACAGATGGGAAGCACAATGACGTTGCGCCATTGAATCGCTTCCCACGCGTGACACAACAATGCACAGTACTTATTAGGAATGCTCAATGGGGCACGCACTGCTGCTGGCTGGACCTTGATCTTGTGGGATATAGGTCAGAGATTGTGGCGGCAGATATGCACTATGGGGTTTGACTTCGACTCCCAATGCTTCTCTGAGCTTCAGTACAACTACTACTGGTGCAGAGAATGTGCCCGTGCCAGAACAGCTCCGGGACCCCTCAGGGATAAAACAGCTAAAAGATCTGCTGAAGGATCGCTTTGCCAAAACCAGAAGTCTACAGTTGCATTGCATTAAGCTTGCATGCCGCTGGCCTGACTGTCGTTCTCCATATGCCAACTTGTTGGGATGGCTGACAACATTAGGAGATGTTGAGGCACTTGGGTATCAGTGGCAAGGGCAAAAGGACAAGATTCACAATGCTGATCGACTGCTCAAACAGGCAAGTCAACACTGTCATGTTTTCTTCATGATGTGGTCTGATAATAGATCAGTCCATCATGCCATCTTGTCCAGCAGCTGCGCTGTGTGAGCATTGAATGTCTGTCAGCAAGATTGATGTCGCATGAGAAGCTAATGCACATGTTCATGGCATGTGTGGCATATGCAAGCAACAGCTTGCTAGCACAGGCAGCCACACAGGGTTGACTGAGCAACATCTCTGCAGGCTGCAGATCGCTTCATGCACATGCTGGAGCTTCACGGCGGGCCAGAGCACCTTGTGGTCTTCATCACATCCGACCAAGACTTCTGTGAGAAGATACAAGAGCTCCAGCGCAGAAACTTCAAGGTGGTGGTGTTGTACCACGGCCCATCTGCAAGCCAGAAGCCTGTCAGCATCACCAGTGTAGCTGATGAGTCACATGATTGGCTGACTTTCCTGAAACGGGAACTTGGCTTTAGTCACCAGACCCTAGCTCCATATGACCCAACTGCATACCATGGAGCATCTCAAGGCTACAACTCTGGGATGATACCGCCTCCACCATCTGCCACAACAAGGCAGCCATCGCAGGAGAGCAGAACTCCTAGCAAGGCATGCACCAGGCTCCTTACAGTATAGATGCATCAGCAACCCTTTCTTTCATGTGTGCAGTGCAGATCTGCTTGTGGATAGGACAACCACCTCAAGCCTGTCAGCTACACTACTTTTTGGCATGTTGTGAGATTGGAGGCCGTGTCAAGCATGCTTTGCACAATGTTGGCAAGGAGGTAGATTCGGCAAGCCAAGCAGGTGCAAGCCACAGATTCCCTGCAAAACCTTTTGTGGTGTCTTTGAGCAACAAGTATCAAAACAGAGCTTTGAAGCAAGCTACAGGTCTTCAAATTCTCAAGTTTCAAGACCTGTACCTTGCCTCATGGCTCTGTTTTCATACTACTTGCTCAAAGACACGACAAAAAAGGTTTTGCAGGGATGCTATTTATAGTCACAGATGACAGACAGCTGGGCATTGGGATCACCAACACAATGCCTTGCCGTTTGAAGATGCAACTTACATGGTACAACACTTGGTACAAGGTGCAAGGTACACCTCCAAAGCTGCCATCTACAAGGCTGTATAGGCTGCCTCTGATGCAGGCAGGCTCACGACCATCATCAGCTGGGGCTGCATCTCCACACATGCAAAGGGCCCCCAGCCAGGCTAGCCACAAGCGCCAAGACAGCATGTGCATCAAGGTGGCTCGGGACCAAGACTTCCAAGACCAAATTGGTGCCAACCAGTGGTTTGACATGATGGATCCCATGAAGGTCAGTTTACAGTAACCTTCGCTGGGCAGCCCGGTATAATGCTGAGCTTCTCATCAAATTGACACGGAAAGGCGTGGTCTTTTCTTTTCTTTTGTTTTCTTTTTTTTCTCTTCTTTTGTTTTGAATTTTCTCCTCTTCTTTTCTTTTCTTTTCTTTTCTGGTGCAACCAGTGGGTGGCTTGCGAGCAGACTCAGCACAATGCATGGCAAGCAAACACTTGTTGAAGCTTTGTTGATGACTGTCTTGGCTGTGCAGAGATTGCTAATATAGCTTGGCTGAGAGTACTCGAGCAGCAACCCTAATAAAACACAGGCTCTGCCAATGAGTGCGTGTGCTTTGGTGAGCTCCTCTGAGGTGACCTCTGAGGTGACCTCTGAGGTGACCCCACAAAATGTCTGGCTGGTTTTTAATAATAATGATAATGAAAACGCTTTCCAGCTCATGATGAGCTAGGTAGGTGCAGGACAAGTCATGTCTCTCCAGATTCTCTAGCAGTTTGGAACTGCTCAACACCTTGAAACACTCCAGCCCAGGCTCCTTGATCAAAAAAATAAGTCCTCTGTTGAAGGGTGATGGCTTGCACATCAGCGATTATGATTATATAGGTGCAAGCTGGGAAATGCCAATAGGTATCCACACATCCAGGGAGGTGCATGCTTGAGCATGAGCCTACCAATCTGCTGTTTGTTCAATATCAAATAGCCCTTGCTCCCTTTTTCTATGTGACATAGAAGATCCAGCTGGCTAGTGCATCGCTTATGTCTTCAACTGACCCATGGTACACATGTTGCAGGTGGCACAGTTCTGGGTACACAACAAGGCTACTGTTGGTGAGTTCAAGAGGACCTTGGCCAACAAATGGGGCACTGCAGTGAAATCTCAGCGCCTCTGGCCATGGCAAAGGCGCCAAAACCTGTCTGTGAGACTGTCAAGTCCTGTTGACTCTAGCCTTGATGGTCAGCGGCTTGCTGATGTCACAGTACGCTTCCTACCTGGCTGTGAGCTGCAGCGTGAAACTCATTGGCGTGCTCTGAGTGTCAAATTGCTCTCATCAAACACAACAAAAATGTGAAATGCACACTTCTTCATGTACTGAGACAACTTTCTCAGGCCTCCGCAATGCCATTAGTATGTTGGATACAGTCATTGCCAGCATGCACATATCTCACACAGATATCCTCTTGGAATGGCTGTTCTGGGAATATGCACGGCCAATGCAATTACAATAGCCTGAAGGCCGTCATTTCAGCTCCATTTGGCTGTCGTCAATAGTACAGGGATGCAGTACCTAGCACAAAAGAGACTGCAGTCTGACTGGCAGCTACATGCTTAGATATGGCGCAAGCTGAGCTCGCCTGAACGTTGATTTCTTAATAAGTCCCAAATCCATGCCAATAAAGACATAAGCTTTTGCAGGCTGAAGCCAATGTTCTGCAATGCAGGTACCCATTCTTGGTGAACATTCAGAGTCGTGGTTCTACCTGGAGGAGGCAAAGAATGACAAGCCCCTTGTGACAATCAACCCTGGCAAGATGCTCCTGTTTTTCAAGCTTTATGACCCCTGGCGGAAGACCCTCTCATACCTAGGAAGGTGCTATGCTCACGACACCAACACCTTGCCTGCGTTGATGCCGTTTCTGTACAAGAAGGCAGGGTTTCCTGATGGCACTGCTCTCAAGGTCAGTGGGATGCTTTCAGTTTTGATCCTGCCATGTTGACTGGTTGTCATGCCATCTTGAAGTCCACTTACGCTCGCACGGTGTACTCTACTCATACAGAGACACAAGTGTCAAATATTAATACATGCATACAATTATAGACCTAGTAGTACTAGTACAAGCAATTGTAGTGATAGTAGTACTAGTACAAGCAATTGTAGCACCAGTGTTTGCAGCACTTGCCACCTCAACTCAGGGTTGGATTATGATGCTTGTCACTATGTATGCAGGTCTCCTTTCATGCATCAAGTTGCATGATTGTGAAAATGGCACCTTGCATCTCCTGAGCAGCTGCTTCACACAACACCTGGATGAGTTACTTGTGAAAGCCGCAACAATCAACAATGATTTTTACATAAGTACTATGGGTAATGCAGGTGTATGAGGAGGTCAAGTCTCAACCAAAGGTCATTTGTGATGTCATAGAGGAGCATGTGACCTTTCAACAAGCCCAGTTACAACATGGAGACATCTTGCTGGTCCAGCAGGCGCTGACTGAGGTGACATGTTTTTGCAATGTATAATAGCCTGCCCGCACAACAAAGTACTGTAGTTGCATGCAAGGCTGGCTGCCTGACTACAGGATTTGCTGCTGGTCTGCCTGTCTGTAAATGATGACAAAAGCTGCAGCTGTGACTCGCAAACTCTTCATTTGTTGCACGATTGCGCCTTTGTTCTGAGTGTATTGTAAGTGCTTAGCCAGTCAACTTTCGGACATACGCATATTGCATGTGTAGTAATTTTGAACAAATGGTACTGCTACAGGAAGAAGCAGAGAAGCTGAAGTACCCAAATGTGAAGAGCTTCCTGAAGCACATGAGCAAAGGGCGTGCATCAAAGCCTGTGTGAAGCCAGCATGGTCACGTGAAGCTTTGTAACGTGAATGTATGACACATCAGGAGGGCTTGTCACAAAATCACATGCTGAAAAGGCTTTCTGTCCTTGCAGTATCTGAACTGTAAAGCATGTCAGACTTGACTTGTTGATAGCTTGACGTGCTGCATCAAGGCCAGGCTGGTCAGATATGCGTCTGCATATGGCTGTCTGACCACTGAACCTGCATCAGGTTTCAGTTGTTTATCAAATTTTCTCATGTCTCCTTAGTCAAAACCTGGCGTGTGTGCGTCAGACCCCTCTCACGAAACACCTTAAACATATGACATAAAGTTTTAACATACCCAGCTGCACCAGGATTTGAAGACAGGATTTAGAAACGACTGGAATTCTCACAGGGTTGACTGTGGGGCATAGTTGGAAAGTTTCACAGTGCTCAGCCTAACGTAGACATCTTCAGCAGGCAGCAAAACTGCATTTGGGCCTGAAAAGTGTTTTTGCACAACATCAAGGAAACTTAGCAGTGATTTTTGCAGCTCTGGCTGTCTGTGACCCTGACGGCTGGCATATTTGGCACAATAGGCAGCCATTTGCTGTGCATCTATACTTGTAATGTGCTCTGGATGCTGGGAATGTCGCCAGAGAAGTGGTCTGAGCTCATCCACCATCACAATGACATCAAAGCGACCCCAACCAGCTGTATGCCAGACTTCCAGAAATTGATGCCATCTACGTTTTGATGAGCTGCTTAGCTCTTGATGCTTCTCCATATCCTGGATGGTGCCCAATGTAATAAGGCCTCTGGGCCGATCCTTGCTGCCGTAACTGCCAAAAACATGAGTGCTAGCAATTCTGTCTAGTAACCCTGCCATTACTCCCAGCAAAGGTTGGTTGTCAATTACTTCTGTAGCACAGCTGGAATGATGCAGCTTCTCGTCTGACTGTGAAAGTCTGGCACACAAGTGGTATTGCAGCTGTTCCGCTCCAGCTGCGCGGTGGCTGCTGCAAGTGTGGCAGATGTCAGGGCTTCCACACAGGGGTCTTGCTGCCTCAAGGTCATCATGAGTGTGCACAGGGGCTTCCTGACAGTCTGAAGTTCTCCAGGTATGAGGTTTGTCCCATAAGGAAGGTTCCCGCTGAGGTTGCGTGTGATAGGCACCGGGCGTTGTATCCACTCTCATACGTGTAAAAGACTTTTGATGGATGGAGCGCCAAAAAACTGTAGGAGCGCAGCAACCCTGCGAGTGCAGATTGGACAGACTGTTGCGGAGCCACTCAAGGCTTGAGTCTCAAGGAAGGCTCACGGAAAAGGGTTACTCACAGGTCATTCTAGGTCAGCGGACAAGTGGAAAAGTCGGGAGCCGGGGCCTGGAGGCCCAGTGGCGACAAAGAGATTCCTTGTCCTCTTACGCTGGTGTGGCTCACGGCTCGTGTGTAGGCCCGGACAGGGCATCAAGGGCTTGATCAGCTGTGCAAAAGCACATCCCTTCAGCAGCGTCCTGTATGGCATAAAGGCTTGTTTGCAAACGTTCTATCAAAGTTTCCATACTGCAGCTGCCAGCTTGCATCTCTGATTCAGAAACATTGGCTTTGTCGCTGCAACGACGAGACAACGCTTGAGCACACTTTTCAGAGCAGACTGCTGGAGACAGGCAGGGCAAAAGCCTGTCAGCATGCAGTGCAATATCAGCAAGTTGTTTGTGTCCAAGGCTATCTATTGTGGATGAGTCCAGCATTGAGCAAGTGAACACTGGCAACAAACGCTTAAGAGCAAGCCCGCCTGGTACGTGATCACGTGGCCCTGGTGCTCCATGGTCTGTTCCACCACTTTTGATAGCAGCTGCATGATATTCTCGCAATGCCTGTTCGGTGGGAGCTGCAAGGGCTACATGCATCCTTGTGGGCTCAGGCTCTGCACCAGTCGCAAAGAACAACTTTAGTTGCTACAAGCGGGTACTGAATACCGGCTTTGCCCTACGAAGATCGCGGTAGCGTGCTGGACACTGCGCACACGGTTCACACCTTGCTTAACGTATATGTTGCCGACCTTCTCGGCTGAGACACCAAATCCACCCCCGTTACCCCAATCAGCGATTAGCTCATATCCAAGCGGTTTCAACGCCGACGTATAATACTCTTTGGCCCGAGGCCAGTCCTTGACTTTCAGCATAACATGGTCCAACCCCATGCTCGGTGACACGTTTGGTAAGCTCGAAGAGGCACGACCCGTACGTTAATCAGCATGCAACCAGCACCGGCCGGGGGTTGCAAACATTCTAAGCGTGATGTTGAAGGAGTGACAACGGAATCCCAAGCGACTCATGACATAATTTGGCGTTTCTGAGTTGAGATAGGGATGACTTCTGAATTAAAAAATACGTTTCGGGATTGAAAGAGCAAGCAGATCACCTAAGAGATCTAAGCTGAAAATCAGACCTGCGCACTCGGCAAGTTTCTCATGAAGGGCTGAACATAACCTTTTGCCAGGGCCTGGATAGCTATCGGCCAGCTTTGACCAAGAATTTCGCGACGAGGCCTGCAGATGAACGCACAAAGCGCGAGAGTGCAGCTTGCCGGGTATCACCCTGGGGAGATCGAAGTACAGAGAAGGGCAGGTGTACAAGAAAAAGCGCACAATATTCAAGGACTGTTTGCAACACGGCCCGTAAGCGAGCAGCTTCAGAGCTTCTTTGGTATACAAAGGCTTCTGTACACAGCTACCAGGTCTTGACTTGTTTCCTCGCACTCATTTGGACCTACTGCACGCACCCTGCAAACAGCTTTTGCGAGCTGACACATGGCACAGCTCACTGCAAAATTTGCTAGTTCTCGTTTAGTATAACTTTCTCCACAGCCATGATCACCTGTATACAAGTGTGCTCGAATGGGGATCGTGACTTGTCTAGTTACCAAGGCGAATTGCATTTGGTCGGCACATGAAATGCTTGTCTGCTCCTTGCCAAAGCACTCGACGTTCATACTGCTTTCTCTGCAGGGGTGAGCATGGTCGACTTTGGGCATCTGTCCTGTTCGGCAAGCCATCCTTCGTACAGATTCCAAGTGCATACGAGGCTGTGATTGCTCCTTTAATGCAATTTGATGGGGATCCAGCTCAGTACACAGCAGGCAGCTCTGTTGCTTCTGTTGGAGTGATGTTTGAGAACAGACGTAGAAACCTGATCAGTGGTATTGTGGCCAGCAACAATGGAGGGAAACTGCGTCTTGATGTGTACCAAGCCTTTGGAAACTGCCCAAAGTACATCCAAGGTAAACTGTGGCTGACGTCTTGGTGGAAACATGTATAGCAGCACATGCATGCACAGGCCCAGATATGGCTGTGCAACCAACAGCTGATCATCAGGAGCTGATGATCAGCAAACTGCACACATGCATATGTCTTACTATGGTCCAGCAGCGTGCTTGCTTACCAGTCCCCACGAGTCCCTTGCTGGCAATGTAAATGCTCTGGCAGCTATGTGCACAGTCTACAATCCAACAGAAATGTTGCGTTCAGCATCGTAGCAATGTTTGACCGTAAGACGTGTTACTGCAACAGCTGTCTATCTTTGTCTGAGACGCCGCGTGCACCATGTAGTGAGAGATTTGGGGACAGGATCATTGGGCTTTGGGGACTACCCTAGCAAAACCACAACAGTCATCAAGGGCAAATCTGAGTTGCAAGCAGAACAGCAGGACTTTATTGCACGGTACACTTTGATCTGGAGTCCTGCTGTTTCTGACATGAGCGCATGCAATCACTTGACCAAACTTGAGCAAACTCAACGCAGGTCATTTCTCTCACCTCACGTAGTGCATGACATTATAGTCTGTTCATATGCGCAGCTTGCACCCAGATCGACTTTTGCTGCTGATTATTCAATCGGATCTTTGCCAGTGAAGTGCAATTGGCATATGTTGTCTGTTGCATACATTGGGCATCCAAGGATGTAGTGCTCAGAGCAGTGTGTGATGCAGGGCGGATACCTTCTTTGTGGCAACTGTGCACATGGCCAGCGCAGCAGAAGTTGGCATGCCTGATGGGTTGCCCATTAACCACATCAACCACAAGGGAGGCTACCCAGGATTTGTTCAAGTGGCTCCTTCTGGCCACCTGTCTTGGGGGGACTATGCCGGCAACAATGTTTTCAGCACCCTGGGTGAGCATCCATGCACAACAAAACTGTTGACGACTCCTATCATTTGTGCAAACAGTTGTGGGGTATCGTCAATTAGCATGGTGCTCACGCTTTCTTCATTCCATGCTGTGCTCCCTGACTGCAGCACCAAAACAGCTTTGCTTCATGTTCGTCAAGACATGCTCCTCAATACAAAGTGTCTTGACAGCCCTGCAAAGCTCTGCACTGTGACATCTGTCAGCTTCTTGCCTGCAGGCAATCTCATTCTCGACCCTGAAGCTGCCCTTCTTTTCATAGACTTCACAACAGGAGACACGCTGCACCTGTCTGGCCGCGCTGAGGTGCATTGGGACCAAGTCGATCTACCTGGCGCACAGCGCACCATCATCTTTCAGACAGAAGAGTGGGTTCATGTCAAGGGAGCTTTGCCCATCAAGCAGCAGGGGACAGTGGAAAGCTCTCCCTACAATCCTACACCACCCAGCAAACCAGGCCAACTTCAAGTACGGACATGTCGTGATTTCTTGTTAAGCAGCCTTACTGACAACATCGACCACAACAGCTTGCTGAAGCTGGATGCTTAGCATTCTCCCAGCTGACTGTGGTCTTGCTGCAACCATGTGTGCGTGCGTGCATGTGTATGTGCATGCATGCATGCATGCATGCATGTATGTGAACATGAACCTACAGTAGTGACTGCTTGCGCACATTCTGGATCAGACTCTTCAATTGAAGCGCAAGCACATGGTTGCCTGCAAATGCTGCTGCCTTTGACATGAGCAAGCTTCATGCAGCGCTTTGTAACTGAGACTGACTTACTTCTTCTGTTTGCAGGCCTCCAACATACAGCACCTGCAATGCCTTAGCACACAGCAGGAGTCTGATGACGTCATGACATTCGAATTTGAGCTTCCTCAGCTTCCCGCCAACAAGACCATGTTCTGCCATCCTGGCCAATTTGCCTCTTTTGACTTTGAGGACATAACCCCGGGAAAGGTTCTGAACAGAACATGGACCATCAGCAGTCCAACTGAGCAGATCAGACGCCGCAAAGCTTTCACTATCAGCGTCAAAAAGGTATACTTGCCAAAGCACTTTGTTTCTGCAATGCATTTCAGGCTGCAGCAGCAGGATGACCACATGCTTGGGTCAGCATTGCAAGGGTGTGTGCATGTGCATAAGTGTTCCAGGCTGCAGGAATGCATGCAACCGGTGTTGCAAACAAGTCTGTCAGGTTTGGTCCAAGGAAGCGAGAAAGCAACCTAGACTGCAATCCTGGATCACGGCATGTTCATTGTTGATGCCACTTTGCTTGCCCAACAACATGACATGTGCTGCTACATGGCCTGCACTGCATGGGTTGTTTTTGCCAATGTGCTGCTCTGGTATATGCAGATGGGCTTGAAAATGCAATTCTTTGGTCCAGAACAGATTGGCACTGCAATACCATAGTCTCTTGCAAATGCTGCCCTGGCACATGTGTTTAGGCTCACATATATTTGGGAGTGCTTATTCAGGACGGACTAGTGTCAAACTGGCTCTTCAACAACATGAGACCTGGCAAAACAATTGGCTTCAAAGGAGTTGATGGGAACTTCACTCTTGAGCTGATAGGCAGCATGACCCATTCCAGGACTCTGCTAGTGGCAGGAGGTATTGGCATAACCCCAATGAGGGTGTTGCTGGCTGAGCAGTTAGCCCGACAGCAACCAACAACCTTGTTGTACTTTGTGCGCAGTTTAGCAGAAGCCCCGTTTCTGAATGAATTCATTGAGGTAAAACCCTGAGATTTGCAGGCATGTGCATGATGCTTCCCTTGCCTACTTGTTCAGTTTCTTCTGACGGTTTGTGTTGGTGATCTGTTTGTCATGCACACCCTGCCAGAGTATTATGTCAAGCTGCCAAATTGACATGAAGCTGTGAAGTGCACTTTGTGAAGTGCACTCAACCATTTTGTGCCATGACAGCGTCAATCTCAATTCTCTTTGTCAAAGAAGCTTCACAGGAACAGTACAGCGCATCCCAAAGCTGTCGCTAAAACACTGAACCTCCACATAGTGAATGCAATTCTGCAGGCGGCACACAGCAACAGTGCCCTCTTTACACTGGCTGTCTCGGTGACAAGGCCCACTGAGCAGGACTCAGCTCAGATCATGAGCTCAGAGTCAGGCTCAGGGGTGAGCTGGTTCCAAGGGCGCATCACTGCTGATATGGTTGCACAGGTGAATGCAACCAGGAGAATGTCTGTTGAGCTGCGCAACTGGTTTGCCACAGTCTTGAGCGCGTATATAGTGCAACATCAGTTAGACCTGCCAAAAGCTGCCTGTATCCTGGATAGATGTTGCGTTTTTGCCATGCTGTTGGAATAAAGCACTGTGGCTTGTGGTGCCTTTGCTGGCTCAATTTGCTCGATTCAGAACGTGCAGCAGATTGTTGGCACAAGGCACTGCTTTTGGTGCCATTTATTTTGTGATTCTTGCTTGTATCTCTTCTTACTTGTCTGCTAACATGATTGTTCTGGCATGCAGGTTTGCCCAGACATCACATCGTCTTTAGTGTTCCAATGTGGCCCTGCACCAATGACGCGACTTGTATCAGCAACTCTGGAGAGTTTACAAGTCCCCATGACACATGTCTTTCAGGAGGCTTTCAACTTCTGATCAAATTGTGATGGGGTTCACAATGAAATCTTCCTCCAAGAGTTGCAGGGATCCTCAGATGCAAAATTAATGCAACAAGTACAGATCTTCTAAAACCATGTCCACGCAACTCTAAGGACTAATGCAAAAGCAGACTCACTACAAATTCAGGGGGGTAACTTCGCCAGTACTTTGCCGGTTTCCAGAAGACTTTGCCAGAACTTAGCCAAAACTGGCAAAGTGACGGCTAAGCATGGCTAACGCTGTTTGCCAGTATAACTTTGCC
>JAABUP010001634.1_pt1 | contig 46644 bp, 69 predicted proteins | sample 5559201 | NCBI WGS metagenome assembly JAABUP01 (sample SAMN10711887, study PRJNA513373) | rock metagenome | isolation source: Antarctica rocks | place: Antarctica
GATGCCAACTTTCGATGCAAACGCTGACAAGTAGCAAGCCTACGCGTTGTCCGGCAGCCTTTGCTGAGTTGTCTGATCTGAGTTGTACGCACAAAGATGAAGACCACGATGCAAAATGCAAAGCAAAATGCAAGGAAGCATTGAAGAAGAGGACAGGTCAAGCTATTAGCTCAATTACCTCGTCATCAGCTTACAGTGTTCGACGTTAACGTCTGACTTAACCTGCGCAGCAATGGCGGCACTTGGAACACACTTTGCTCAGGTAGCTGCGGCACATCAGCACAGCGACAGGGCCGCCAGGCTGCCGACTCAATTTGCGTCTTCAAGCTTTAGTCACAGCGCCTTTAGGGCACCTGCTTCTAGCTCAGCTCAACCCAAGCAGAGGGGCATGGTAGCTACCACAGCAGTAGCTGCGACAGAGCGACCTACTGGAATGCAGCGACCTGACGCCTCAGGCAGGTTCGGCAAATACGGTGGCAAGTATGTGCCTGAGACCCTCATCACAGCGCTGGCGGAGCTTGAGGCAGCCTACGCTGAGACCAAAAATGATCCTGCCTTCAAGGTCTGCAGCTGATTGCGACGTGCTGCTGCATCTTCTTGCGGATTGTCACTGACCCCAAGTACTTTGATCTGCAGTCAGAGTTTGCTGCCATACTAAAGGACTATGTGGGCAGGGAATCACCTCTGTACCATGCCGATAGGCTCTCTGAGCATTACAAGAAGTAAGGCCAATGTCACTGCAGTGTTTCTGCTGGAGCATACAGAAGTCAACAATGCACAGGGCAAAAGTACAGTGTGACCCATTCTTTGTTGCCTGTCCTGCAGCAAGGATGGACGGCCAGAGATTTACCTGAAGAGAGAAGACCTCAATCACACAGGGGCACACAAGATCAACAACTCCCTAGGACAAGCTTTGCTCTGCAGACGCATGGGCAAGAAGAGAGTCATTGCTGAGACAGGCGCTGGCCAACATGGTGTTGCCACTGTATGTCTAAAAGCTATCATTCCATCATTCACTCAAGCATCACTTACATGTTTGACTCCAAAAGTAGGTACATATAGCCCTAAGCAGCTCGACTGTGAGAAGCTGTTATGAATCCCAAAGATGCCCTGCATGTATCTGGTAGCTTGTCTTGCTGTGCACACAGTGTAGTTCTCACAGCACCTCTAGCTTCTGAGATACTCAACTTCACAGATGCATGTATGCTCGGTTTGTGGTATGATTGCTATTTTCTCCTGCACTGCAAATGATGGGGATGCAAAGTCCTCTGTTCCACACTCAACAGAGCAAAGCCGCATTGGCTCAAAGCAGCAGTCATATCTTCCTGTTGCACTAAACTGTGCAACTGAACAGACCAGCAGCAAAAACTCCCCCCAGTACAGCTCAAAGTACAGCCACCCCCAGGCTGCCGCAAGGCGGCCGACTGTGTGTCCAGTCAACCAGGTTTCGTAATACGTCTGCACCTTCACCCCATTGAGGATGACAGCATGCATGCAAGCAAGCCAAATGCTGGCCACATGCAGTCACCTCATTGCTTACAGCAAGCTGTCAACCACCTGCAAGTGACAATCAGTCTGTGCCCAGGCGTCAGTCCCATTACTTGCTCTGCAGGCCACAGTGTGCGCCAAGTTTGGTCTGGAATGCATCGTATACATGGGAGCAAGCTGTCAACAACCTGCAAGCGACAATCAGTCTGTGCTTACCTGAATGTCAGTCCCATTACTTGCTCTGCAGGCCACTGTGTGCGCCAAGTTTGGTCTGGAATGCATTGTTTACATGGGAGCTAAAGACATGGAAAGGCAGAAGCTGAATGTCTTCCGGATGCGGCTGCTGGGCGCCGAAGTCCGGCCAGTGCACTCTGGCACTGCAACACTGAAGGATGCGACCTCAGAAGCTATCAGGGACTGGGTGACTAATGTAGAGACGACTCACTACATTTTAGGGTCTGCTGCTGGGCCACACCCATACCCCATGATGGTGAGTTTCTCGCGTACCCCAATATCCCATATGAGGGCAGGTCCTGTGACAAATCTCATGCACCACTGTGGTGGCGATGTCTCATGAACACCCATACCATATGATGGTGAATTTCTCATGTCGAGACACAAGATCATCATCATTACGATCATCATTTCTTTTGGAAGGCTGCAGGGCCTGCCTAGGTATATACAGACAGGACACAATGTAAGCTGCACCACACTGTGGATCAAAGGCATATACATGGTATACATTGTCAAACTCAGGATGCAGCAGTGAGCAGATTCACACAGTATGACTGTACTTCTGGGTCAGATGTGCCACTGGCAGATTTCTGCATGTTCACCTGGCTAATATGCCATCTGTACTCTTATGCCATCTGCATGCATGTTGGGAGTTGCAATAGTTTAAAATATATGTGGCTGGAACCCAGCATGTGAGGTTACACCTCAACACAATGGTTTGTTATGTTACTCTGTACTTACCCTGTATGCACTATACTTCCACCCTTTTGATTCACACCATACACACAGCGCACAGCCATTGTGCAGTCGTCATGCATGCATATATTGCGTGTGCTGAGAAGCGTGTCTGTCACGGTGCAGGTGCGTGACTTCCAAGCAGTGATTGGCAAGGAAGTGAGGCAGCAGTGTTTGGAGAAGATGGGGGGCAAGCCCGACATCCTGCTAGCATGTGTTGGTGGAGGATCAAATGCCATTGGTCTGTTCCATGAGTTTGTTGATGATGCTGATGTCAGACTCATAGGTAAGCCTCCCAGCTTTTCAAATTTCTGAAAAATGAAGAACGCTTTATGCTTTTCAGCAATCATAACGGGAGCCTCCTAGAGCCGGCAGCTCAAAGTTCTGAATAGCAATGTTTTTGTGATCCATACGGCAGATATACGCAAGTGCTGGCCAGTTCTGCTTTGTTATGCATCTGCTCATGACTGTGCTTTCCCTGTAGAACTGGCCAGGGAAAGCACAGCCATGAGCAGATGCATAACAAAGCTGACCTGGCCAGCACTCGCATAACTCTGACGTATGGATCACAAATGCGACGCTATCAAAAAGTACTCACAGCTGTGTTTTCCCTAAAACATCTCCACAATGTAGAAACGCGTTATTACTGTCCCCAGGCGTTTCTCCATCTAGATTGCCAGTGTGGTCTGAATCACAATAGACGTTTCGGGATTGAAAAGAGCTGTATGTTCGCAAAGTTGATCAGGAAGTTGTACAGGCAGAAGCTGTTAATCTTTGCAACAAGACTGCTCAGCAAAGCCCTATGTGGCTGACTCTAGGTGGTGAAAAATTGTGCTTTGGTGCTGCTGGTGTAAGGCATGGGGCCACAGAGACTGGCTGACACAGACTCTGCCATTCTGTGGAACATTTCAATGGCATCCCTGGGCTTTGCCACTCATTCCCTCAGCTCTGCTCTTCATCCCCAGGCCCTGCCTTTCACTAACCGGGCTCTGCTACTCATCCTCGGGCTTTGCCACTCATCGCCCAGCTCTGCTACTCGTCCCAGGGCTCTGCCATTCATCCCCGGGCTCTGCTACTCATTATTGGGCTCTGCCATTAATCCCCGGGCTCTGCTACTCATCCCCAGGCTCTGCCACTCATCCCTGGGCTCTGCCACTCATCCCCAGGCTCTGCCAGTCTCCTTTGTGTGCATGTGACATTGGCCAGGGTTGTTCAACCACATTCTGTGCCACTTTCCGCTCACTGGATCAAGTCTTTCACCTCACACATCTGGACCCGAAGTCCAGTGGCAGGCATGCGTTTTGAACACTGTCAGCTTTTATATGGTTTTCTTGCAAATCTTGAATTTTTGCACTGTTCGTTCTGTCTAAAATGAAGATCTACATCACTTATGAGAAAGCAGTTTGTTGATATCAGGACTGCTTTGTCTTGCGCAACAAACCTTTTGCTAGCTTGGCACTTGAGCATTGAACATGCTGGCAGGCTGGCAGGCTCAATGTATACTGCTTGCCGCTCAGGCGTTGAGGCAGCAGGTATGGGTGTGGACACAGACAAGCACGCTGCCATGGGCATGCTTGATGTTTACTGCTTGCCGCTCAGGTGTTGAGGCAGCAGGTATGGGTGTGGACACAGACAAGCATGCTGCCACCATCATGCTTAATGTATACTGCGTGTCACTCAGGTGTTGAGGCAGCAGGTATGGGTGTGGACACAGACAAGCATGCTGCCACCATCATGCTTAATGTATACTGCTTGCTGCTCAGGTGTTGAGGCAGCAGGTATGGGTGTGGACACGGACAAGCACGCTGCCACCATCATGCTTAATGTATACTGCTTGCTGCTCAGGTGTTGAGGCAGCAGGTATGGGTGTGGACACAGACAAGCATGCTTAACATATATTCCTTGTTGCTCAGGTGTTGAGGCAGCAGGTATGGGTGTGGACACAGACAAGCACGCTGCCACCATCACTAAGGGCACTCCAGGCGTCTTGCACGGCAGCTTCAGCCTGCTGCTGCAGGACGCTGAGGGACAGGTCATTGACCCTCACTCCATCAGCGCAGGGTGAGTGTGTTCATCTGTACCTTCACACATGTCCTGTTGCTGGGGCCTAAGCTCAGGGCTGCTGCCTCACGAAGTTTGCAGTTTGATTGTCGAGAGGCGTGGACTTTATTTTCTCTTCTTTCTTGCTCCTCTGCTGGGGTGCATGCCTAAACATGCTTGGTTAGATGCTTGCAAGATGTCTTCTTACACGCCATGTACTGCTGCGCCAGACAGACCGCTTTGGAGAGACAAGACTTGTCCCGCATGTATACTAGCTCATCATGAGCTGGAAAGCGAGTTTATCGTCATTATCACTATTATTGTTATTATTACTACTATGTACTGTACATGGTGCTGTATGGAAGTGCGGACTGACAACCCTCCTGCAATGTAGAGTATGCCATTGGGCTGACTCTTTAACCATCTTGATGGTTATTGGCGTAGCAAATCTGCATAGTCTTCTCATTGGGCTGATCTGTCCCATCTTGGTGCTTTACTGATGATGCAGGTTTTAGCATTGTCTTTCCCATTGGGCTGATGTGTTTCATCTTGATGCTTTACTGATGTTGCAGATTTTTGCATTGTCTTCCTCATGCTGCCTGCTGTCACCATGCAGACTGCATTGCATGCCCTTGTGAGCATGTCAAGTGCAACCTATGGAACCAAACAATTGTGGTGGTTGGCATGATGCACACGCAGCTCAGCTTGCATTGCCTATGTAAGGCAAATTTGGCCTGGAGCGGAATCAGCCTTACATAGACAACGTATGCTGAACTGCATGTGCATCATGCCAACCGCCCCAGCTGCATGGTTGCACCCAAGTATGAAGCTTCGTCAATAACATCACACAAACAACTTCAGCACTGTAATTGTTAACATAGGCAGTTTTGATGCTCACAAGAAACCATAGAGGCACAACTGACCACCCAACTGGTTTTTGTATGACAGCAAGGTCATGGGCTGTTGTTGACAGCCTTCTGCCAACCATTCTCAGAGCTGCTGTTTTCAGAGCTGTTGTTTTCAGAGCTATTTTATGTACTGGAGGGACCTGACCCGCGTTGCACGTACCTGATGGCTGCTGGCTAAGTATACGTCTTAATCATTATTATCATTTGTGTGCTGGTATAGGTTGGACTACCCAGGTATTGGCCCAGAGCACAGTTACCTCAGCGACATTGGGCGCGCCGAGTATTACGCAGTAACCGACGCTGAGGCATTGGAGGCATTCCAGCATGTGTCACGGCTGGAGGGCATCATTCCTGCCTTGGAAACATCTCACGCTTTTGCGTATCTCAAGGTCAGTGTCGTTGTACAGTGTTGCTGCACAAAGTCACGCTTTTACATACCTCAAGGTCAGTGTTGCTGCACAACATCAAGCTTTTTCGTATCTCAAGGTCAGTGAGAGGGTCAGGTCAGTCTTGCTGCACAAAGTCACCCAGGTGCTGCGAGAAGGGGGGGGGGCTGATCAGCCCTGATTAGCACAACAGTGCCTGTACCCTAGTTGTGGCCGGCATATGTACATTCTCTAGCACCATGCTGTGCTTCAGCCTCTGCTGACTGCAAGCTGGGCTTTGCTTGTTCCGTTTGTAGGTCAGCTGCGTGTGCATTGCACCAACATCAACAGTTTGCTCCTAGTCTGGTGCACTGACATACGTTCAAGCAGTGATGCTCTGAACAAGCCTGTCTAGCGAGAGCTGACTTGTGTCGCATGCACAGTTGGCTTAGCCTGCATACTCATTTTCCTGATCATTATCATCATTGTCATGGTTGTTTGTATCATTGTTATCTTGTTATTATATCATTGTTATCATGTCATTATATACTAAGCCACCTCTCATCATATGCAGGAGCTGTGCCCAACCGTGGCTCCAGGAACCAAGATTGTCATCAATCTGAGCGGCAGAGGTGACAAGGATGTTCACACAGCAGCTGAGCACTTGGACATCTCAGGAGAGATGTAAATGCTGAGTTGGTGCGCCTGTGAGGGATCACATGAGGCAAATCAGCAGCTGGGATTGCTGAGTGCCATTTGCAATGTCTGCTGTGCCGTTACATGCGGAGACAAAATCTTATGCACAGCGTGCATTGAAGTGTCGTGAAATGAGTCTGCATGCATGTACAGCTGCCTACAGAGTTGCCTCCAGTGTGCAACAATTGTTGCCTCCAGTGTGCAACAATTGCTTGCAAGCGTTGTGGTAGTGCCGTGTGACTCTGGTGACTTACCCATTCTTTATTTCATGTAGGACGTTTGTGTTGCTCAGCAGGCTCTGCTCACTTGTCTCTTTTATGTCTCATTTGCAGCTAAATCTTTGTAAGTGTTGCTTTCAGTAGAACGTAAAGGCTGCAGCTGGAATAGCAAAAGATCGATGTATTTGATTGTTGTTGCAAGTGGTAAAACGTGCTGACCAGTCACCAAAAGGTCATAAATGCGCATCGAGTCATGCATTTGTCATGATTTTGATTGTTCCCTTGGTAGATTGGATCTCAGATACACGTTCCCAAGATACACTGGTTTGCAGAGCTTGGTAAAATGCCTGGATCATAGAGATATTGTGTCAGATACATTATGCAGTCAAGCAAGGTTGTGTTAGGCTGCGCAATGCACTGAAATGCATTGAAATGCATCTCGAAGGTCATTGTTACAATAGAGTAAAGCTGCTGACGTCGAAAGCAAAACCCTATGTATGTCTTTGCCTATTGCATAGCTAGTGTGCTTCCGTTCTCCTGGTGCGACAAGGGCGTTATAGGTCACCACCCTTTGATGCGCAATGTTGCCCTGAAATGGACAGTGAACACAACGGTTTGTGAGCAACATCTAATCTATGACAGCACTCAGCATATACCAACAGTTGAAGCTCAAATGCATAGGTCAGCATGCACAGCATGTAAGAGGCTAGCAAACAGACTTGCTGGGTCCATGTTAGTAAATCATTAAAGCAATGTAACAAGAGGACAATAAACATTTCAGTGTTATTTACTGCACAAATAATGCAACATAACCAACATTCTGACATTCAGGAGCCTTGAACAATTTTGTGCTGAAAACAAACAAGCGGAACTCAGGTAGCATGTACTCAAAAATTACGATCACCAACTTGAAGGCACCCTCAGCTGGATGCCCTGCAGCTATGTTCAAGTAGCTAGCAGATCACAAACCCTGTGGCTTGTCAGCTTCTGTTGGCGGTTTGCTAATAATTTTGGCAACAATTGGCATCAGAGCAACTGTTGGTGGGAGTCAAACAGGCGATGGTGCTTTGTGTGCTGCATATGCAATGGCAAAGGTGCCCCAACCTTCTCGCTTCAGAGGGTGTCCAGACCAAATCAATGCAGCAAGGAGGGCACATCAACACTTGCAAGCAATTGCAGGCATTTCTGAACAAAGCCATATTGGTGAAAAACAGCACAGCAAGAATGCACATGGGCCTGCATGGGAATGCGCTTTTCAGTGTCAAGCTGCAACAGCATACACGTCCTCAAAGCTGCAAAAGAAGCAGACTGCACTGGGTGCTGTAAGATTCAGTCCTGACTGAATGCCCTGCCATTCTCTGTGCCCAACCAGACTGGCAACGTTGGACAAGTGTTGCTGACATGCATCCTGTGTGACCTCAGGGACAGAGGCAAGTCTGGTCCAGGTAGCACACCAGGTAGGGAGTGACATACATGCACATGTTGGGTTGAATGCTGTTAGCCAAATCTGCCAGCTTCAAGCACTTGTCCATGTGCTTCAGTAGGCAGCCACGGGGCTCCACATTCTTGTGCCTAATGTTCAAGCCGTGCAGTTGCTCCAATCCCTGTGCTACGCTATTGTGCTTCTGGGTCACGTCTGCCTTGTCAATTGGCCAATCCTGGCATGCCTGGTGCATGCCATGCGAGATGCCATGCTGCATGACTGAGTCACCACACCATTAGCAAGAACAGTCCTGCATTGGCAGCAGTGTCACATCAACCATGTCCCCTTCAGGTGAGTGGGACAAGACTGGGATGCTGCATCTGCATGCTGCTATATAGCATATATGCTGTTGGCAGCAAGCCCCGTGCAGCAGTTGGGGCTGCGTACCTGGACCAGATCCCTCATCATGCCTTTCACCTGGCCCTGCTGGGGAGGGTTGTAGCTCATGCACTTTTGTGCGCGTGGCCACAAGTTTATTCCTGCACTCTCCCTTGCCTTGACAAGCCAGCCTTCCAGGTCCCCTCCCTGGGCAAACTTGCAGCAGGTGTGGAAGCCAGCGTCAGCAATTGTCATGCAAAGATGCACTGGCTGTGGTGTCATATGAGTGATGTGAGCATGCAGACATGCGCGCCTGGTAACCTGCATCACCAAATTCAGCAACAGATGAAGTGCAGGAAGTGGCTTCACAACCCCTGTACGATTGTGTCTGACATACACCACAGAACAGTTCAGGGAAGGCAATGTGTTGTGGGCAGTTCAATATGTTGCGGGCAATCAAGGAGTGTTTTCATTTTCCATGATATCGTCATGTGGTTTGCATATGGCTGCCAAGTGACAACCGGCTAGGTCAGATGGTGTACAAGTAATCAGACACTCATCATACACTCTTGCAGCCAGCAAATATGTGGTTGCACAAGCCATTTCAGTTCCTGTGTTACAGGTTCAGTTGCCATTGGAGGCTGCAGCCTCATGACCAGGGGCTGATACTACGCAAAAATGCTATATGCATGACCTGTCAGCACACGCATGTCAGTGGTCTCTAGTTGCAGCTCAAGCCTCTAAAGGCACAACACAACCTGTACTATTGCGTTGCAGTATAAGGAGACAGCCTTGACTGCACGGCAGTCACAGCAATGTAGCAGGTCATACTAAGACATGGGACCCTACACATGTCTATGTGCCAGCCGGACACTGAAGCAAAAGCTTTCCTGTATGGATAGGTGACGAGTATGTCAGATACCTTGCAGAAGGCCTCTGAGACATTGCGTTCATGACGCTCAAGCACTTCCCAGTAGTAGCCAGCAGGGTCTACTACACATGCAATCTTGTCAGCATCCCGCCCTAAGCGCAGTGACTCCACATTTGCCACTTCAAACTCTTCTACCTTGGAGACACGTCCAGTGCCTGCCAGCCACAAAAGTGTTGCTTAATGCCCATGTCATGGTGCAATTTGATAATCTGTGAAGCATGCAAATGTGGAAGGGACACCCTGCCCATGCAAATAGATGGAATGAAGTCATGGCACAAAAGCAAGCACATATGCCTTCAACCCGTGTCTATCATGCTGCTTGTCATGCTGTAAATGATGTGCATGCATGGGCATATGCATGTTGTGATTACCACGACATGAAAAGCTGTGATGCAAAATTGATGAAGAGCCTGAGCCAACTGAGCAGGCACACAGGCTGCAAATGTCACACTTGAAGTAGTTTTGGGGGGCTTGTTGTGCAAGGACGTGTGCACCGGACTCAGCTAACATCGTATACAAACTCAGCACGGCACAGACAGGCTCGGCCGTGAGTCCACGCTCTGCACGTCAAGGCTTGTGACTGGGGACAACAGAAAGGAGGTGTGCACCTGTGAGCTGCATATCTTCTATGAGCTTGGCAATGCGCAAGCCAGGGTGGGAACAAGAAAAATGGCCAAATGCCTTGCCCAAGTGTACAGGAGACCGCTGTTCATCATTGTGGAAATGCAGGCTTGCATTGGTCTGCTCTGGTCCTGTCAAAAGACTGACAAAGTTTAACGACCGTCATCAGACGAATGATGTTAAGAAAGTTGAGTGGACTTTGCACGCACATCTGCATCCCTTTTCACAACATTAATGTGCTGTAGCCACAAAACAAAGTGCTAGTGCCTGGAAAAAGGTGACCTTCTGCCTGCATAATCTTGCCATAGCCACATGCAGAAATAAGTTTTCATACCATAGCCACACACGCTAGTAAATTGCCCTTGCTGCAGGTCACCAAGGCGTCGCCATAATCGCATGCCCAGGTGTTGCTCGTAGAACTGCTGTGTATGCTCAATGTTCCGCACACGAATATCTATGACCAAGACCCTTCGTTTATCTTGCTGAGCCCAGGAGGGGTCTGCACTGCCAGACATCCTGCGCAAGGTGCGGTGTTACCTGAGGCACTGACAATGACAGGCCATGCAGTGTTGCAGCGCTGCTGCCAGATGAGCTTTTGAAGCACAGAGCAAGTGTGCCTGCCACCCTTCTGCAGCTCACAATACCTGGTGTAAACGCAGACTGATTTCTTCTGCTTCTCGACCCAGACACGCTCACGCTGAACAAACATAGCGCGGAGGAGCACTCTTCAACTCTTCAACCGTAGTGTTGGTTGTACGCAGCTTTACAACCTGCATCATAGCGCTACAACGTCGGCACAAAACCTGTGTGAAATTGTATATTGAAGTCAGTGATCGACGTTTTGCTGGCGTCCAAGGTGCGCACACGCTAGCACTACAGTCAGTCAGGTAGAAAGACCAGCTCATAAGGCTGCACGGATGTGCATGCCGCAATCGTTGCACCCAGCATCCTCAAACACGCAAAGCAGGCAGCTGCGTGCCTTCTCGCAAGTCAATTTTGATGTCGACACCGGGGACTAACGCAGACTGTCACAACTGACTGTAATGTGGCGCGCACAGTCTGCCGCGCTGGGCTGGAACAGGGCGATCAAACGTCCTTGTTTTGGGCCGAAGCCTTGTAATGTAGTGCCGTCTACACTGCATTTTACCGTCCCCACAACATATGATCGGGGACCGCAATGGCCAGAGATTCTTGACGTAAACGTGAAGCTGATCAGCAGAATAGGCTCTGTGTTGATTTAAATTCAACTTGAGCGCGGTGAACATACAGAATTATCACAAAATGCCTGGCTGCATGGCGCAAGCACGCCCACAGTCAAGAGCCTGTGGCGTGTCGCCTTTTGTACTCGCTGAGCGTCAGCAGCTTCTTCATGTTGAGATCAGCAGGCACTGCATCTCTACTAGGCACAAAACCATATTGAGGGCCCAAAAGCTTTCTGGCCTTGATGGCCCCCTCAGGAATGGAGTCTAGCACCGAAATATCAATTTCCAGGTTGATGACATCGCCATCAGCATTTGTACGGACAGCTGCCGCGGGCACCTCCAACCCTGCCAGGTTCATGTTGCCTGCAATGACATGCATGTGTAAAAGACCATTGTATAGGTCAGAGGCAATGCAAAGGCAAACATTGAGTACACAACCATTTCATTTCATTTCATTCAATACCTTACAGTCTGGGGCGTGGAGCCAGTTGTGACTGACATCAGACACCCTGGCTTGAAAGCACAGGTGTATGTGGTGTGTGTTCGGTTTGAAAAAGAGCCTAAGATCCTGTTGTTGGACATCTCAGACATATAGAACAGAGTCTTGACAACACAGAGTTTTGTCAAGTTGCTATTTGACATGTTTGCTGCTCCAACAGACATTTGCAAGCAAGCACACCCCAGAAGCTGCACTCAGCAAGCCTTGTGCCAGACAGAGCAACAGACACTGTGGTCCACCGACGGTCATATCAAGGATGCAGATCCTTAGGTAGGAAAGACAAGCAGTGCATGAGGCATGTGAGAGCACACCTGTTGCTCCTGATTGCACCATGGCTGTGCCATCTGCATTCACACGCACAGTGGTACCAGCAGCTGCTGCAGCAGCTTCCAGCTCATCCCTCTTGTTCTTGGGGATGGTGCTCCAGTACACTTTGGACTGAGTCTTGCGCCGAGAGAAGGCGTCAGCTCCGGTGGCGCTGACCTGCAACGAATGTGTAGCAGTTCTGGACCACCTGCTTGTGACCACGACTTACATGTCCTCTTGTGGACATGCTACTTGAAACTCGAATGTTACAGCTGCTGGAGTGCAAGTTGCATATCTTTGCCCCAAGCTCAAGCTCAAGCAGGCTGCCCTGGAGAGACAAGACTTGTCCTTCGCCTACCTAGCTCTTCACGAGCTGGAGAGCATTCAACTATTATTTTTTGTTTATTTATTTGTTTATTTATTTATTTTATTATTATCAAACTCAAGCATGCACTCAAGTACAAGGAACAAGCAAAAAGAAGCTGCCACAAGCCTCCAGGTGCAACAGCGCAGAAGGCACAAGCATTGCAGCTGCAGCACAGGCTTTAGTAGACAGCTGTCCTCACCTTACAGCACAGAATACCCATGACATGCTACATAACCCTACAACAGGTTGCAAAGTCTTTCAGTTTTTGCGAAGTCAGTTGCACATTCATACAGTTGACAATCACAGAGCAGCAGTCGTATGACCTGCCATAGAAGTATGTACAGAGTGCTGTACAACAGCAGGTGACTCACCTTTTGATTGTCAGGCGCCGACGACACATTCTTGTAAGCATTCATGAAGTTGGTGTGCTTGTTTCTCTGGTTGACGTTGCTCATGCCAAAGCCTTGCTTGTTAGCATGCCGCTCAGAATTGGCCTGCCGGTGTTCCAGGTGTGACAATTCAGCTTCAGTCCTGCAAGAAACAACCGCACAATTGCTGAGCACAGCAAGCAACAACCCCTGCGGATACATGCGACTGCTGATACATGCGACTGGTGATACATGCGACTGCTGATATATGCGACTGCTGATGCACCCATATGAACACAGAGCATGCACAATGGCGGATTTGATCACAAGTCTTGTAGTCAAACATGGACTACTGGCAGCATCTGCACTCAAGGCTGACTGTGTCACACACAGTTGCATGCATGACGCCACCCAGGCTAAGCAAGCGTGCAAGTCCAATCAACCCAGCACCTCTCTGGCATGCAGCACTGCACAGCTGGTAGTGCAATGGAGTAACCTTCACTGGGTGCCTACAATGATGGCCCTAAGATGCTATTTTGTTGATTGTTCAAGTTACAGCTGCCGGTTTCTGAGCCTATAGAGTGTCTCACTCTGTGGGACATTCTGCATACCTCTCAATCTCATTGACGTCTCCAACTTCCTGAGCGTGATCCCTCTCCCGGGTGAGCCGTGCTTTCTCTGCAGCTATGTTCATGCGAGTGCTGCCTCTGGCCTTCTTCTCTGCCAGCATCTGCTTCACATCTGCTGCTGTGTATGTGTAGCTGCAGAGACAGCAAGGCATTGTCAAAGCATGCATTCTTTCCAAGGCGCATGCTGCGGCTGTCTTGCTCATTGCAGTCTGAAGTGCAGCATGTGGGGTGGATCCTAAGTTTCAGCAGGCAGGCAAACATGGCACTGGTCTGTAATGCTGCCCAATTGCGCCATCTGTGCATTGTAAGGGGGTCGGCCGCATGCTGCAAAGATGCTACAGCAGCATTCCGGGAAGTATCATGACGGGTGCAGCATGTAGCTGTTTCATGCAACATGGATTGTTGAAAACACATGGGCCTTGATCACGCATGGCGGCAACGGGCTCAGTGACAACCAAACAAAGCAGTGGGCTGTCGGCTTGCACGCACTTTGGGCAGTTTGCTATTCAAGCAGATGTCATGGTGACTTCGATTTTGCCATCACAGTCATATGCACTTGACGGTGTGAGAAAATCAGACACATGTGCTTGATATTGTCAAATCACTCAGGCAAATGTGCTTGACACAGCAAGTAGATCATGCAGATGTGCGTGACAGCATTCTGTTCTGGAGGCAATGTGCTGAACAGGATAGGCAAATCATGCACATGTGCTGGACAGTGTGGCTGTTTCTGGCACATACTTCTGGGCTTGCTTCAGCTCCTCTTTCTTCCTGTTTGTATGTGAGCGTGTGATCTGCGGCATGCGCTGGTCTTCATTGTAGGCAGTCAGGCTGCTGAGGTCTTGCGCCTCCAGCTTTGTGTTGGACACAACGTACATGGGGCAGACACGGTCGCTGTTGCCACGGCGAATCAGCAGCACCTTTCGGGTGGTTCCACTGCCAAACTGGTACGGGTAGGTTACATTCACCCCCATGTCCCTGCACAGCACAAGCCATCAATGCATCTGCACTGGGACTGATTTGGGGGTGGACTAGCAGCTGCACCTAGCATCACTTCGTGGTGCAAGATGCAAGATGCAACATGCATCACCTGCATATACTCATTGGTTGCAATGTCCTGAAACACAAATGATGACATGTCAAATTGTGAATGCTGCTCTTTGACACTTGTGACAATGAGCTGTGTTGACAAGCATGACCTGTGTGATGGCAGGTACTGCATGACACATGGAATGGCTTCAAGCACAGTAATGCTTTGTCACGTACCAAAGTTGTTGCGTAAACACATGTGCATGCAGCATTCAAATGAGCTTATCAGACTCAGGTCAGCTGCATGATAGAGCACAAGATAGGCCTGCATCTTCAGTGCGGCCCAGGGAACATTGCATGCAGATTTTCAGAAACATGCCTGTGCTTGCCAGGCTCTCTCTCCTGAACATCCACAATCTCTGCCAGGTGATACTTGCCACTGTAGGCAACCTTGACCAGGCAGCCTATGACAGTGGTCTGAAAGAAGGGCTCATTCACCCACTTCTCCAGGGTATGGCGCTTCACGTGCAGGGATTCCAGCTCTGCATCATTTGCTGGAACATCCTCATCATCTTTGTCCTACACATCCAGAGAGGTACAGCTCATGCCTTAAGGCCCTCCCCTCCCAACAACAGTTGATGTTGATGAACAAGAAGCAGTGAGAACAACTGGGGTTGTGCAGAGAAGGAATTACTTAAAGAGATCGCAATGTCAGTAGGCATGCAAGCATGTGATGAGATCTATTCGTGCAGGCTGCCACAATACTTGCTCAGAGGCATCTGCAAGGTCACCCTGACACGGCACATGGTGCATGATAGTGAAAAATCCACGTGACAGCTGGTGCATGATCAATCACCGACACTATCAGCACACATCAACTCAGAAGTGCAACATATCAATCGCGGCAGCTTTGGACACAAACACAAACCACTCTTGCTTCTGGCAGTTTGTGTCTCATTTGAACAGCCAGCAGGCTGGCACATGTTACAGCTTACCCCATCGGGGGTGAGAGCCTTGTCATCATCATGCCGATCACTCTCCCTCCTAAGGTCACGCTCTTCGCTACTGTCCCGCAGCGGTGAAGGGCCTACACGCCACCAATCAGTACCGTCAGTGGTATACCACTACCTCAGCAACACTAGTAATGGCATGCAACAATGCTGCAATACAATCAGTGCTGCTGACAGGCTACAGTGCTGGTACATACCTTCCTTGCAGCAAGGTCTGATTGACCAAACCAAATCAACCAATAAGCAAAAGCAGCATAACAATGTATCGCCGCCACCAATAACATGTCTGGCTGTTGCTCAAACGCACAGATGAGCAAGATGTATGGAACAACATTGGCAGCTTTGTCTTACCGCTGGATAGGTCATCAGCTGATGCCTCCTGGGCAGAGGCTGCAGGCAGGCGGTCATCATCAGAGTCTGACTCACTGATGGCTTCATCGTCTGTGTATGCCTCATCACTGTCCTGGCCTCTGCCTTTGCGACCTCTCTTCCTACAAACATGGAAAGCATCTGTTGATATTACTGCAAGCTGGGTTGCTGCCATTGGGACATAAGTAGTGTGCAATCCTCATCCTGAGTGTAGTGGCAGACCACTCTGGACCTATCAAAGTTGAGGTGCCAACAAAGTACTGCAGATCTACAAAACTACTTGCAGCTCTACATGGTTGTGTGCATGGTTGCAAAAAAATGCTTGTCTGAGGTCAAGGGCTCATAACGTAGGCACGACATGTTGGTTAACCCAAACTACTCCATGTATGATACATAAAAAAGCCTTGGTCTGCTCACTTGGCTACTTTTTGGGTTGTCTTGCGTTCTTGTGCTTGAGCTCGCCGAGCTCGCAACTCTGCCATGGCATCCTTCTTGCCTGTGTCTGGCTTCTTTTGCCTAGTGGATGACCTCATCTGATCAGCTTTGTCTGCTGCAGTCTGCAGTGACAAATGCAATCATCAACACCAGCATTGTGCATGCAATTTGGTAAATTGGTTTCAGCATGCATATGTAATGTGACTCTTACTGACACAGGTCCGACACAATTACACATGCAAAGAACTTTGCTGTCATAGTTCAACAAGACTGAACAGCAGACACATGTTGTTTGAAACACAAGCTGTTTGACAGGCTGATACCTGGGGTTGGGCAGTAGCTTGCTGGGCTCGAGACTGCTGCAAAAGTTTGGCATGTCTTCGGCGTTCTATCTCCCTGTCTCTTGCTTCAGCACGTTGGAACAGCTCATTCTCCCTCTCAAACTCAGTCAATTTGTCCAGCTCTGCTTGGTCAGCACTGCCTCTGATCAGGTCCTTTCCGTATCCATCAAAAACAAAGGCATCCTCGTCAAAGGCGTCTTCCTTGTCAGCAGCATCGCTGCCTGTCGCTGTTTTGCGTTTCTTCCCCAAGGCTTTGGCCTTCCTGGCAGGTGCCTGATATTCCTGCGAGACTTCCTCCGAAAGCTGCGAGTCCCCTTCTTGCTGGGAAGCATCGGAGACGTCTTCGTCGCGAGAGCGCTTGTTGCTTGGTCTCCCTGCTCCTCCAGCTTCCAGCAGCATGTCTTCCAGGTCGTCGCTGTCCGAACCTGCCATGGTCACAGTCAATTTCTGGCTTGACAAGTAACCCTTATTCTCCTCAAGTTGCGTGGCCCAACTGCTGTCCCGGTGGAAAGCAATGCGAGGTTGGCGGTGTCTGTTGCTGTACTAGCAGGTTATTCTGCAGTTTGTTGCTATATCACGGCCTCTCAGACCTATTTGCCTTAGTCATCGCCTGCTCAAACATTGCAAGTCATGATTTTGGTCATCATTGCAGAACCCGCAGGGTGCAGATGAGCCAGGCTCCAGCACCTTGACCTATACCGAGTGCCAACACATGACCTCATACTGGGTGCTATTCAGGACTGTGCGTATTGAACTGTAGGGGAAGACATCAAACGCATTCATGTGAATCTTGTCCTATTCATACACAAAAGAAGTCTGATGCCAGCAGGCAGAGTATGTGAAGGCAGTAATTCTGCTGTAAACGCTGTGTCATCAATTCATGCTGTATCTCTTGCCACAGCAGGCTTTGAACGACTTTCTGGTAGCTGGGCACTTTGTACTGCGCCCTACTGATTGACCTGCCCATGGACAAGGGTGACCTTGCGGTGATTTGGCATCGCTGGGGACTGTTTTGGGCCCGGGCAGTGCTGCCTTTGTCTCAGTCACATTCTCAGATAGAGGTGATTTGAAAGACTGCCAACTGCCTGGGTCACACACAAAACCTCTTCAGGTATGCTGCTTTTGAGCATGCAAATCCACATACCAAGTTTGAATGCACCATGTTCAGAATGGTCCCTCACATGACAGGCCACGCAGCACAGTGCTGTGTGTGAGCATGGTAACTAGCGAATAATAGGTAGGCGGTCTGCACATGACACTACCAATCTTTGCCAGGTGGACAGTGCTCACCAAAATCCTTTTCAAGCTGTTGATAGTCGTTAGGCATTGGCTTGCCCTCATCTTTCAGCTGCTTCACCTTGCCTACCATGCTTTTCATATATAGAAACTTTGCAATGCAGTCATCTACCTGTCACAAAGCAGAAAATGTCATGACTGCAGGGAGCCTGCACTGCAGCTGTGTCCTGTAAGTAAGCACCAAGTGACAAATTGCAGAACATGCATGACTATGAACCTGCAATGACATAATTGCACGAGCTGCGCACCTGGGAGAAGTTGCAGTTGACTTGCGCTGCTACTCTATGCCTGGCCTTGGCATCAAAACTGGCCAAGTCTTGTTTCTCCTGTGGTTGCATTGCACTGCATACCAAAGCTGAAGTGTGTCAAGCTTAGCATGCTGCTGCTATAGTTCATGTTATTCCTACTGCTGTCTTTGCAGTTTTGCTGTCTCCATGCATCTTGGGTGTCAATACATTACAATGTCTGGCACTGCAAGAAAGTGCAGCGTATAGTACACTGCACTTGTGAGCAAAGTATTCCAGGTTAGTGTGGGCTAATCAAAAGGCCGCTCCCCTGCATCGCCAGAGCTTCAAGGGGCGGTGAGTAGCTAGCCATCATGCAGAGCATCAGCAGCACACAGCATGCAAAGCATCAGCAGCACACAGGGCACCGCCCAGGGCCTGTTCCTTACTTGATGATGCTCTCATACAGATGCAAGCTTTCCGTGGCACACGCCCAACGCCAGGTATCATATTTGCTACACTGCCCATTCTTCTTGCCTGCCGCAGGGTGCTTGCATACTCTAGCAAAGCAGAGTTCACGACGACATAAGTAGTGGCTTGAAAGCAACGCACAAGCATGCTGCTTCAAGCAAGTCCAGAGTGGTCGAGCAGCTTACTATCCAGGTCAAGCTCATCGGTTGCTGGTTCTTTTGTGCCTCCAAGGGTTTCTGCAGAAAGCTCAGTCAGTGATTGTAGGCACATGATGGAGGTAGCATGCAGCTTGCTGACAATCACCTGGCAGCCTTGACTTTAACCAACCAGGCATCCAGCTTCCCTCCTGCTGCTGAGTGCCTTCATCACCTGCAATCAGCATGATATCACTATGAAAGCAACGAAGAAGAGTTTTTGATTTTCTGTTTTTTCCAAGCAACTGTCTCCTTGCTGATACCTGTGGCGAACATGCGCACAAGGCCAAACTGAAAGCCTGTTTTTCTGACGTGTGACTGACATTGCTGCTGCTGCTGCAGCTGCTGTTGCAGAGTCAAGGAAACCAGCCGCAAAGAAGTCAACTGCTGCAAGCTCCGCAGAATCCCCACGGACATTGGACGACGGTGTCGGCAACAAAGACAGCATGCTAACTTGTTGAGTGACGGCTGCGCCACATTACATGCACAACGCATCGTGGTCATAGCACCAGCATGTCACTGGTCACTGCCAACTTTTGTGGCTTCGGAGCCGTCAGCTTTTCACTTGGCAGCTCTAATGTTGTGCAGCGCTGCGCTTGTCGACTCTGCCCGTGGACCGGGACCGTGACTTGATCGCCAAGTTATTGGCGCGCGCGAGCTACAGAATGGCAGCGATCCAATGCAAGTACATTCCAGACTGGGTGCGACCTCCACCTTCCGTGGATCACAAAGTCGTCCTGGATGAGCTCGACTCTTCCGGATCTGTGACTGAAAGTCTTTCATTTACCAAACGGGGGATACTGTTTGGGAGAGTCGAGAGGGTCTGCGATGTTCTCGTCAGTCACGTGTCAGCCAGCAGGGTTCATGCTTGCGTGGGTTTCGACGAAACTGGCAAGCTTCAGGTCGGGGATCTAGGAAGCACACACGGTACAAACTCCTTTATCAGTTCCTTTGGGCTGCTTGTGTTATCACAAGAAAACTTCTGTCATTTGTCATTGCAATTTCTGCGCATGAAGACACACCAGGCAGACAACAGATGTGCCTAAAGGTGCCTGTGTATATCTGCCACCCAACATTAATGCAATAAACAGTGCTGAGAGTCTGTCTGTCACTTGCATGAGCAGAGTCTGATGGTATTGTTATGCTGTTGCTGTGGGATGCATGTATCTGCCAGGGCTCAGAATGTGCAACAGAGCCAACCCATATCATGGACAAACTGCTGATGACTCCTGCATGCAAAGGCCACATAGTAGAGTGTACCAGCTTCTGAATCCCTGCTGATGCTGGCACAGCCTGTCGCATGTACATGCACAGCAAGGTGTAGAACTATGCCGATAGAGGGCAAGAGAAGAGCTTCATGTCTGCTGTTTCAAACTGATCTGGGCGCTGCTTCATGCGAGATGCAGGACACAAGCTCATGCTGCTCTTTCTGTCTCAACCAACGACAGCCAAAGACAGCACAGCCGGAGAAAACCCGTAACAGTAACATGGGCAAAATATTTCCACTACATAAATCACTCTGTGGGTACCCTGTGATTGCACACACAGCTTGTTTTTGACGTGCAGGGACCTTTGTGGACAAGGACAGACTGGGCAAAGGGGAGCGTAGAGATCTGCAGAGCAACAGCATCATCTCCATTGGCCTTTCTCCTCGCATTTTCAAGGTCATCGGTATGTCAACTGCTGCATTGTGACATTAAATTGCTGAGTGCTGAACTCTTCAGAACAGCCTCTCAGCTAGCATCGTAGCAAGCAAGCCTGTTCAAAGTTACATTCTGTGCCCGTGAAATCACATGAACCCCTGAGTGAAGGTCCAATCTCTGCTTTGAGAAGGCATCAGAATGGACAGACGTCAGTGCGCATCTTGATGCGGCCAGTATGATATGCTCAAGCGTGTCATTCCTACAATTTGTCGACATCATGTGCATGCTTTGCAGGCGCTGACCTTACACACCCAGAAGTCAACGAGTCTGCTGACTCAGCACCACTGGAGAACCAACTTGCCGGGAAAGCAGGCAGCTCAGATCAGCTCACCACTCCAGATCAAGCCCTCAAAGGCGCTGAATTCCCCCAGTCAGGTCTAGCAGCTGCAGCTGCAGCTTCTACAACAGCATCAGCAGCAGCAACACAGCTGGACCCCAAATCCTCATCTCAGTTGGGTCAAACACATGGCGAAGTCAACGGACAGCCTCAGCCTGCAACACATATGCATGTTGTGGGCCAGGAGCTCGATGCCAGAGCGTTCACCACACAGCATCAAGTTGGTGCTAGTGCTGTCGCTTCTCCACCTGCTGCCACAGACAGACAGGATCCCAACAGCCAGCCAGCTAGTGAGCATGTGATTGGAGAAGAGCAAGACGCCAGATCATCAGGAGCAGCCGCAGCGGTAGCTGAAGACCCGCCTCCTGTAACCTTGTCTCCCAGCAGTTTGAGGAGTTCTGATGGCAAAGAGACGCGCGGGTCAGGCACAGAACTTGGCCGCAACACAGGAAAGCTTGGCAGCAGTGTTTCGCCCCAAGGGTGTGAACTAAGTGTAGGGCAAAAGGGCTATGCCAGGCAGCAAAACAGCCAAGCAGGTCAGTCACCTACCCTCATGCAAGCTACCACTTGCTGAGTGCACAGTCGGCCGTGCAATACGCTTAAAGTTGTGTGGTTTGCCAAGCGACATGTCTTGCCCTTGTAAGCCTGTCCAAGCCTTGCTTCAGGGTCGGTGCAACATGGGTTTTGTGCATTGAGGCTCACATTCATCAAAGCTTAGAAGAAGAAATTTTATGTCATTATTTGAGAAAGCTGTTGTATTTTCAAATTTGTTAGGGTATATATATTTTATTTTTGACAGTGCTACCAAGCTGAAGCAGGAGCTCCATAGAAGCTGCTGGGCTGCTGTTGCAGTGGGACAGAGTATGGATGTTGAAGATGGAGAGATGCCTGATGATGATCCAAGTGAAGCTGGACAGAAGCTTCCTGCACAAGCTGCGGTCGGCGAAGGAGTGCACCCACGAGCATCCACAGCGCACATTCCTTCGGACAGACACCCAGGTGCAGCTGATACTGTGGGACAGGACAGACCCTCTGATCATGCTGTGGGTGAGGAGGTGCACCCCCAAGGATCTACTGCAGGCTTCCAATCAGATCGGAAGCACAGCAGAACACCCCCTTCCGATACACAGCACAGAAGGCCATCCAAGGGAGCAGTCATTGGGGAAGAGCTGGACGAGCGTGCAGTGCACGGGGATGGAGTGACGCAGGCTAGGCATCCTAAGCGACGCCACACTGATAGCAGCTACCACAACAGCAGGGATGGCAATGCTATTGCCAGTGACCCCAATGAAGAGCAGAGACTCTCTAGCTTACATGAGAGTCCTGCCACTGAAAAGCCTGAAGCTCAGCAGCGAGGGTTAAGCAAGGCAGCTGCCACATCAGAATCTGCAAGAACAGATCATGTCAGCAGCAGGAGCACACGCAAGGCTTCAGCTGCACAGCAGCAAGGTTCTCTTCCAGATCACGCTCAGCTCAGCAGGGGCAGTCCTGTATCTGCCCTTGAGGTAGGGACACATCCTGTTCAGCAACATGAGCAGCAGCAGCAGCAGCAGCAGCAGCAGCAACAGCTGCAGCAGTTGTCACCTGGCAGCTACTCCTCCTCAGGTTCAGGCTCAGGCTCAGATGCCGGTGCATCCCGTCCTCTTCCTCTTCCATCCTGGCGTCAGCAGGAACAGCTGGAACCTGAGGAGGAAGCTCCAAGGGCAGAAGCTAAGCCATCTGCACGGCAAGGTCCCTCTGCTGCGCCCATTGACCGTGCTGCCAGCCCCAATCAGAGACATCACAGAGGCCATCATAGATCATCACATGATGACCGTCATACCTCACCTGCGGGTGGTGCTGGTGACAGATTCCAAGCTTCACCTGACCATGAAATGCAACGACGCAATGGCCTTGCTAGGCAGGGCAGGCTAGACAGGCACCAGCAGCCATACACACCTGACCACCACAGACATGACTTGGATCCCAGCCAACACCGGCAAGCAGCCTCCAGGAGACGACAATACCCATCTGGCACAGAGGATGATGGGCACCAGTACAGGCCACACCATCAGCGTGGCCTGAACAGGCACCCAGCCCAGGAGCTGGACAGGTCAGCGCAGCAACCTAAGCGGCCCTTCACTCGTGATGCGACCCCTTCAGGGCATCCTGGCTCAGATCAAGGCCCCTTCAGACATGAGTTCAGGGATCAGACCCCCCCGGCGTATCAGGACAGACGCCAAGATGCACCAAGAGATCAGTACCGCCCAGGCAGCAGAGTTGGCAACGGGACACCCCCAGCCAGCAGGGGCGCTCACCCCCCTGGGGGCCGCCATGGGGTGCAGGCTAGACCAGGTGGCGACCCACACCTCACAGCAGCCGCCCACAGACACTCAGACGGGCCTGGTGGGTATGACAGGGGGCATGACAGCCAAGGGCAGTTGCAGCGCCATGGTAGAATCACGAGGCATGACACGCACGGCGACGCTCAGCTTGACAGGCGGGGCAGGGAAACTGACAGGCCTGAGAGTGCCAACAGAAGGGGCCACAATGGGAATGGTATGGCCTCGCCACCTCCAGAGCATGGGCGGATGGCGAAGGGAGCAGATATTAGCGACAGGCAATTTGGAGGTTATCATGCAGCTCGTCTGCAGGACTCCAGGTCAGTCTGGACGTTGGCTCCTGTGCAAACTAGCACAGTCTTGCCCCAGTGCAAATGTGCCTGCTTTTGTGCTTTGCAACGCATGTTCTTGCAACTGGAATGCCTGATTTCCTTGCAGGCTGGGAATAACCTTCCTTGCAGAGCCCTGTGCAGTTTTCATTGATACCAGCGTTTGGCTTGATGTCTGTACAATATGATTGCATGGCAACAGAGCCTGTTCATCGCATTTCTCATGCATAACACAGAGTTGAAACTGTCACTCTGTATTTTGCAGCTGCCTGTACATGTGCAGGCAACAACCTGCTTGACTTAGTGTGCTGCATTCTCCAACATTGCATGGGGACTGCAAAGGGACCCTACAGCTCATGTCAGGTCTGACAGACACTCAGAAAGTGAAAGGCCCATTCATGACAGCAGGCCCATCAGAGAGGGCAGGTCATCCAGGAGCGAAAGGCAAAGCCAAGGAGATCAGCCTGTCAGGAGTGACAGGTCTTCCAGAGGTGAAATGCCCTTTCCAGAAGGCAGGCCCTCTGGCTATGAAAGGCACCGTGTTAAAGGTGAAAGGCATGCTTCCAGAGACACAAGGCACCCCCTCAGTGATGAAAGGCACCCCTCCAGAGATAGAAGGCCGCCTCCCAGGGATGAAAGGCAAACAAAGGGAGGCAGCCGCAGCCACCGCAGCTCCAGTGCAGATAGGGATCATACTGAACGGCGCAAAGTCACTGGCTTTGGTGATGAAGCTATCCCAACGGTGGCAGGAGATCCCACTTCTGCTGCTGCAGCAGGTCAGCTTTAGCAGCTTTCAGCCTGCTTGCTGCATGGAGTGCTCTGCCCAGTGTAAACATGCAGCCCAAGTTTCCAAAGTTGCTACTGTTTGTCTCAATGTACAACCTTCTTTCCTTGCCAGCACCATAGGTGGATGGTATGTGCTTTGATGCACAGCAAAGGTTGCTGCACTCTGTCTCAATGTACAATACTTTGTCCTCGCCCGCACCAAAGGTAGATGATATGTGCTTTGATGCACAGCAAAGCTGATTGTGGATTGCTGGGTCTCAATGCATACACAGGCAGTACTCAGAAGGCAGCATGCATTTCTGCTGGCATGCAGTCACAATGTTAGTGCAGGAAAGGCGGGCTCACTTGTCACTGGGCGTTATGCATGCCTGCACATCATTTCACTTGACCTAACACCTTACAGTCTGGGGTGTGGAGCCAGTCGTGACTCGTCAGACATCCTGGCTTGAAAGCACAGGTGTAACACACCAGTCACATTACTCGGCACTCACAGCACTACAACTATTGCCAAGTGTACAAGTGGCATCATTGACTTGTCTGTTGTGCAGTGATGCGCATGCAAGGGCACCCCACCGGAGCTGGCTTCACCCTGGAGCAGAAGAAGAACAGATTGTGGGGCAGCAAGGCAGCAACTGAACAACCACAGGTCAAAGCATTAACACTCTAGGGCAGTGCACCGCGCCGCAATGAAAGCCACCGCAGCAAGACCATGTCCAAAGCTTTGCAGTGCAGCATGTTTCTGCCACGTCATGCCTGCACTCTGCATCACATGCATCGCATGCATACTGCAGCCAGTGTCTGTCCTTGCTGTGCGTCAAGATGATGAGTCAGACAGTGAGTCAGTGTTCCAATGGTATAGTCTTACCAGAGATGGCTCTGCAGGCTGATGCTGGGTATGGAGTCAACCGCTGGGACACAGCAGCGTTCAGTAGTGAGACTGATAAGGAAAAATTTAGCCGCTTAATGGTAAGCTTTTGTGTAACATGGTTGGCATGGGAGTCACAGGGTTACAGTGGCTTCTGGCATTTGCAATGACTGGGGAATTAAGACCTGCCTGACTTGCTCCAGTGATTGCCTGCAGCATCTGCATCTCTATGCAATATGCTTGTGAAATGGTGCAAGGTTTCTGGTCGACACTCCTAATTCTGCTTGCCATTGCTTGTAAAGAAGGGCAGGGCCTGTTTGATGTGATGGCTGCAATGGGCAATTGCATGTGCAACTTTCTGTGCAACTTTCTGTGCTGAACCTGTGCACAACCCTGTGCAGGGTGTCAAGAGGACAGCTGCTGATACATCTGCTCCACAGCATGCAGCCAACCCTGAAGACCGAAAGTTGTTTTCAAGTATGTGCCCCTCCATTTGAGCTGCATGCATTGCAAGGCAAACAATACAATTCTATGGGATGTGGTTGCATGCTATCTGTGCCAGCATGCAGGCCACTGCCGTACACCAGCGCACTGGCATTCTTGTGCAAGCCAGGCTGCATGATTGTACCTTGGCACCTTCAGAGAATAGAAGAGAAATTGCTGCCCATTTGTCACATGAATTCACAACCATTCGAATAATTGTTGCCAGCAGCCTGGAGTGAATCCATAGCTTCCCTAAGCCCGGCCAAGTTGATTTTTGCAGGAGAGCGTCAAGACAGGGTGATGGGTGATCTGGAGTCACAATTCATCACTGGCTTGAAGAGAAAGGATGGCCGTACTGTTGGACTTGGCTTGTAAGCCTCCAAGGGCTCATGTGCATACGATGGAGAGGCCACTACCAGATGGTGCGCTCATTGGAGAACAACATTGGAGAAAGTGCTCCTTGACAAATTCTGCAGGACATGTTCGAGGGTGGCAGCGACAAGGAGTTGTGTCTGGCAATCAACTATTGAGATGTCATCTGTTGCTAACATCCATGCATAATGACATCAGACAAAAGTTTGAGCAGTGGACCGTTGTCACTAGAGTTCTCAAGGCATATGCATTTACACGTCAGCTGGCGGCATTTGCAATGTGTAATCAGCTGCGGGCATGTGTGAGCTGCAGGTCAGAGCTCATTGTTTGAATATTTGCATACATCCGTATGCTTAGCAGGCAAGCATATGATGAATGAAGATGGGTGACTGACTTGTTGAAAGACTCTGCATGCTTCTTGAATGGGTATTAAGTAGCTGTGCAAGCTGCAGCCAACAAAGCGCTGCAGCTGAGCACATCAGCAAATTGACTTCACCTGGTAAGGGTTGGACAGGAAATGATTGGCCATTCCTCATGCCCTCGTTTGCTGCCAATGGCCCTGGGGCTCACTGGGGGCTTTAGAAAAGAGATGCTGATCCTTTCTTACGTCAGTCTGTTTCTTAGCCATCATTTATGGCCAGGTTTTGCCTAGTTTGTTGTTTTACACATATTTACATGTGTGTTTTTTTAATTTTTATTTGCATAACATGAGCACTGCATTGCAAGAAGGTAACATCATTAACATGCAAACAGTCACAACATTCAAAACTATCAAGGAGTTCTCCTGGCGCGTAAGCTAGAATTTTACCAGGTGTTTACTAATTAGGTGCTTTGAATGTTGTGCTAACTCCGTAGCTTCGCTTGGCGCGTGAGCCAGAACCACCACGCAACCCGACGGGACTGGCCCACGCATGCCTTCAGCAGTCATCAGGGGCATGATGACAAATTGCTAACGCTCACATCTGCACACGTGTGACCGATTTTTTCCCAATGAGGGCGCCACGGGGGTTGGTAATTACCCTTGGGTTCATGCGTAGTAGGCCTCATGACGACAGCTAGATGCAGAGATGTAGATGATATTATAGGAGGGAATTCGAGTCATCCCGCCTGTCTTCGTCGTCCACTGCACATCCTCGTCCCCGCTCACGAACGGCCGTGTACCACAGTAGCTCGTCTTGTACGCTTCTCTAGCTACAAGTGTTGCGGCTCGGCGCACGCGTTATTCTGTTACAGCGGCTCACCCTAGAAAAACACAGATTTCTTCGTGGTGTTCCCGTGGCTCTGCCGTGTAGCATGGTTGTTGACGACACCCTCGGCAAGTCACCTAGGCCTTCCGGCAATGCACTGTCACAGGCAAGCATCCTGAAGCGACGAGAGATTGGCGGGGTTGCCTATTGTGATCGACGAAGCGCCTGACGTATCCAGTCTGACCTACCCTGTTTCGCTTGCAGCCGACGGACTTGCAAGAGTACAATAGATCATCGCAAAAACGCCGTCGCCTTTCTTTTGGTCAATCTCCGCTGACTCCGGCCAAGGCAGAAGAGAAGCTTAGTCCCACTGAGCGTGTGAAGCACAGAGCTGACAGTCCGACACTGAGCCTACACAGTGAAGAGGAGCTGGAAGCTGACATTCATCTGCCCCCCAGCACTGAGATGAAGGTGCGCAAAGGCCGCTATTGAGGTCGGTAGGCATGCAACTGAAGCGTTTATGGTCTCAAACTCAAGTGCCTGCCTTACACAGCAGGTGTTGAAACAGGAGCTGAAGTCAATCAAAGAAGAGCTCAAGCAGACCAGAAAAGCAAACAAAATGGCAGAAGCAGAGAAGGCAGAAGCAGAGAAAGAGGTAAACTCACATGGTGCTGAACCTTTTATACGGTGTGTGTATGTCAGTACGTAGCTCTGCACGGCAGTTACACAGGACCATGAATTAGATTGGATTGTGCAAAGTTGGCATAGCACCCCCAGCAAACAAGAGGCTGCTTCTACTCTAGCTCTGTGTGCCTGCAGATACGCCAGCTGCGGCAACAGATTGCTCAGCTCACCGGTGGCGACATAGAAAACTGCAGCGAAGAGCAACTGCATCAGCTGGGGAAGGTGCTGACGCATGCACAAGGTAGGGTGGCAGTTGAAAGAACCAGACATTCTGCGTCAAAGCAGCTACGTCGCCGCCTGAGCTGACTAAATACAAATCTCAGCCCAGTCATACCCCAGCTAGCCCAATCGAGGGATGATCATTGGATTGATGCATGTCTCTTTGGTACGTGCTAAGGTCGTCTGAAGCATGTAAACTCATGAGTCAACCCATGCAGTGTGGCTGAGGCAGTGTGACCTGCAGTGGCACCTGATGTCAGCAGGTTTGAGGGTGACAGGTGACACATGCAAGGTGTCTCAAGAGCAAAACCAGTTCCTTCTATCCTGCAACACAATTTTGGGCTTTACAACTTAAAAGCATGTCACTATGTGGCAACCCAGGTGGATGGCAATTTTGAGGCATACAGTGTGTTTGTATCTGTACATGGTAATGTGTCATTGATGTTGGTAAGTGAACAGTGGCTAAGGTATGAGAGCTGGCTAAGTAGCCTGCACAAGATGTTGTGCAGGTTCAAGCACTGTAAGAGTGGAATGAACCTTGTGGTAGCCACACAACAAATGGATGCTAGCACTGTACAGCGCTGTACATTTTTAATTCAAGATCATGCTTGTCAAATCAGTACCATGTGCTTCAAATGACACGGCACCCGGCTGTACATGTTGTTGGCGGTGCAACAGAACATCATAGACTACATTTAGCTTTGTGGTCAGATTGAGTTTTATGTTTACAACTTGTATCAAAAATCTTTGAGTAAATGGTTTCATGTTTACAAAGTTTGACACAACGCAGCAGAATTTCAGCATGTGGTGTGGGGCGTCTTTTACTGCTGCCAATTGCAAGAACAGGTTATCACTGCTGGTGTGATGCAGCGTTGTTGAGCTTTTGCGACATTGAATACATCACCAGGTCTTGCTATGACCATTCGGGTTTGCAACTTTGCATGCATTGTTCTCTAGCGCTGAGAGTTGTACTGGGCAAACTGCCTGTCATTGTGCTAAGTACTGGTAAAGGGCGGGTTTGATGTAGGAAGCGTGCATTTTACCAATAAGTGCAGTGCAGTGTAGGATCACAAAGTCAAAGAATTGCAGCAAGCTGTAACACTGCAACAGCATGCAAAGCCTATTTGAAGGTAACAAGGTGATGTACTGTTGTATGTCAAGGCAAAAGGTCAGTGATGCCACAATGTCAATGAAAATGCATCTTAGATTGCAGTCACAGCTTCATGCACAATGCCATACCATCACCAACAGGGACAATGCTCAGCAAAATGCGCTCATCGTGCAGAAGCTCTTGATTCAGCTGACGCAGTGCCTCAGTCCGCTTGTCTTGTTCCTGCATTTGCATCCAGCTGCAATTTTAGTTATACACTGTCTGCTGACTGAGCAATGAATGGCCTCAGGGAATGGCTTTAGTCTATAGGGCGTACATCAGGTGCAAGTGCAGTAGAGTGCATCTCATCCTTGCAAGGGAGCATGCCTCACAAACTGACCTTAGAGTCTGCAACCTTGCCATACCAGAGCACATTGTCTAAGACAATGACGCCTCCTGGTCGCACCAACTGTAAGCACAGCTCATAATACTTGGCATATGCCCTCTTGTCAGCATCTGCAGTGAGGAAGCAGCTGTCAGCTTCCCCGTAAACGTGCTAATGCTTGTGGGTCACCAAGCTGCACATTTGCTACTGTCTATGCCAGCCTGTTCAACCTATGACACTAAGCCTTGCAGACGCATCAGTACATTGTGTTCTTGTCATGCTGCTGCTCAGGGTCTAGGGATTATCAGTGCAGAAACTGTGTAACGCAATGATGATGCAAGCATCCCAGTGGTGCTGAACGCCATCAGGCTTTTTTGCACTGCATGGTAAGGACACACAAAGCACAGTGCCTGGTCAGCAATCATGATGCAGTATTGGTTGAGCAGGCACAACAGCACTATATCTGGATGTGACCCGTCACCTCCATCAATGTTTGCATTTACATGACAATCAATCAGGGCAATCACACAGCATCTACCTATGAAAACAAAGTCAAAGCTGCCACATTCCTCACGGCTCTGCAACAGCTGCTGCAAAGCTTCAATGGCTGGTTGCTCCTTGATGTCAACCTGCAGAGGATAGCTGAATCAGCCAGAGGTGAGGATACACACATACACGTGTAGATGCACCTACCTCTGCAGACCTAGTTTGCAGCTCAAGCATTCCTAGCCTGACTTTGTTCAACCTCTGATTTGATGCTTTGCTAACAGATCAAGCCACATGTGGACAGTGCTATAGCTGAGCTCCCATCAACACTCACTGAAGCTTTAGTCATTGCAGATGTTGGCTGCAACTTGTCCCTGTTGACATCGACATGCTACCATGCAATACCATATAAAGCAGCAAGTTGTGCTCAGAGGACGGAGCACATAGAGGATTTCACTGGAATTTTCAGTGACATTGAGATGGCAAGCCTACCTTGTGAGCTACACCAGCCTTTTCAAATGCTTGCCGAGCTAATATCAGTGGACGTGCATCCCTATCACATGCTATCAGCTTCCCATCAGTCGGCAGGGCCTGCACTGCAGTACGCATGCCTTGGATGTGCAGTGCCACAGAGAGTAAGCAAGCAACCTCAAGATGCTAATTGGTCTGAAGCAGCCATGGTGTGCAAGACGCTTTGCCACAAACCAGGTGCAGGTCAACTCTAAACTGATGAAGCCGGATCTAGAGCGTGAACAGCGTTGAGACAGTGCATGTACTGTGTTGACTGCAAATGTGTCGAAGGCAAGCGTGTTTGGGAATAGGGAGTGGCAGCTTACAAGGGCAACAGATAGTGCAGAGTAGCCTGTGAACACGCCTAACTCCAGAGCTTTTCTACTATTGGTAACCTTCACTAGCCATGCCAGAAATTGCGCCTGTTCAGGGGACACTTGCATGCGAGCTCCCACAGGGAAATGCTCTGCAGTCTGTTGCCTCAGCCATCTGAGTACCTGCACTTCACTGCACAGCTGAGCAAGGGAACCGATGTGAGCACGCTCCATACTGGTCTGACGAAATGCACCAATGCTTGCTGTACCTCGTGTTCGGCTGTGTGGGAAAGCAGATAGCCATACAGCTGATCAGTCATGACAGTTCCACCGTGGTGCTTGTTGACCGGGACATCGTTTTGGTCCTTACTATGGTATCTGATGACACGCTTGTATGCAGCCTTGTTTTTCGCAAACCTTCCGCGTTTATAAGCCAACAGGCGAGTGGCTGATCCGTTGCAACCATAAAACGCTGTACTGACTCCAGCTAGCGTGCAACTTTTCAATCGCTGCAGCATCTGCAGCGAAAGAGTACAGGTCCTAAAAGTTGCAGCAGCTTCCAGGCGCACGCACCGCCGCTGTATGGGTGTGGGTGCGGAGCTATATCAACGTGCAGCGGTAGTGAGGCACGTTCATCGGGGCTTCTTGGTTATTGACTCGTGATAACAAAGTGCAAGAGGTCCGTTCTGTTATGTGACGGATATGCGGGCCATGCATCAAGCTGGGCATGCATCAACTTGCAGTGCTGCCCGGCGCTTCCATGCGCTGCAAATTTTCTCCTGGATCCCTGCATGCGTTACAATTCTCCCGTCTTCTTCTTCTTCCTCCGCGTCTCGAAGGCTTTCGTGAGACGGCAGCAGGACCTTGCGCCCTGCTTCTGCCCGTATCTGGCTGATCTTGACCAGCGATGGCGAGCACTCTGCAGCCGTTGTTAGACAGTCAGAATGGGGGCCCCACAGAGGGCGAAGACTTAACCATCCGAATAGACCACATTGTAGAAGACGGTCGGCATGACGAACCTAGTCCACGTAACTCCGCGGACCTGGAAAAGTACCACCAGCATTACTCAGACAGAGCACCATGGTTGAGAGCAGCTGTTTTGGGAGCGAATGATGGACTGGTGTCTGTTGCCTCAATCATGCTCGGTGTGAGCGGAGGTAGCAAGGACAAGCACACCCTCATCTTGTCCGGCGTGTCCGCTTTAGTCGCAGGTATGTGACGCCAAAAATGTGTTGCTTTTGCATATCGTCTGCAGGACCTGGATCGGGTGTGTAGTACAGCTTGCTAAAATAATACCTACCTGGTAAGGCTGACCTGCCAAACACACACTGGAGCCATGAAGCCAAGTTTTCCGCAGGCGCAATGTCCATGGCAGCTGGAGAGTACATCTCTGTCGCTTCCCAGCGTGACACAGAGCAGGCAGATGTAGACAAGGAGCGTGCTGCTCAAAACAGCGGTCCTCAGATAAGACAGCAAGAGCTGGATGAGCTTGCTCAAATTTACGTCGAGCGTGGTCTTACTGAAAGGCTAGCACGTGAAGTTGCTGTGGCGCTCACAGAAAAGGATGCAGTGAGAGCTCATGCTCGAGTAAGTTGCATCGTCTTGCTGCCTGTCTGCCTATTGTTACGGCTGCTTCTGGTGGTGTACACTATCTCCTGTCTCTTGTATTGCTGAGCCTGATTGCAGTGGGCCATCGATCTTGGATGTTGAAATTTGCAGCTGCAAGTGCCTGGTATAAATGCAGGTCTTTGCACCCACCCCATGCCACTAGCATGTGCCCTTGTTGCTCCAATCTACACTCCTGATAAACAGCTCCTTTCTTGTCTGAGGCTTGGCATTCAAATTTCTTGACGAACAATCATCTTGCATGCGCTGCAACACAGCAACATCACACCTGAGCAATTTGTATATTGTCTCATACATACATGTGTGCCATAAGCTCTGCCTTTCCATTCAGCGTCCCTGTCGTCATGCAGGATGAGCTAGGCATTGACATGGATGATCTAGTCAGCCCATGGCAGGCGGCCATATCCTCCTTTGTCTGCTTTGCAATTGGTGGTGGCGTTCCTCTTCTTTCAGCCATATTCCTGATAGACCCCAAGCTCAGAATCATCATCGTCTCCATAGCATCCACCTTTGCTTTGCTGCTTTTTGGGGCCATTGGTGCATGGCTGGGTGGCGCTCACAGAGTCAAGGCCGCCTTCAGGGTGCTGCTGGGTGGATGGATTGCTTTTGCTTTGACATATGGAGTTGGGAAATTGTTTGGAGAAAGCGCAGCATGACTTCCTCAGCAAACCAGATGTGCATACTTCACATGATCGTCACAAGTACAGCTCGTCAGTCCTTGCAGTCTGCAGGCATTATTTAGTCCAGCAGGAAACTATATTGACTGTATATCAGCTGACTCGCATAGTTTGATTTTCATAGACGTGTATGCAATGCTAGCACCCTAGATTTTTAGAGGAACATCACTGAGCACATCTTTCACAACTGTCGCACATTTTAATCTATATAGTAGTGGTTGGCACCATGCTCAAAAGGTGAACACAAGGGAGTACAAGTATTTGGTCGTCAGCATCACCTGTCTATCTCTGTCTGATGCAACAGGCTGTTTTGTATTTAGTAGGCAAGTCAAATCTTGATGGTGCATGTTGCCAGGATGTGTAGGTTGTAGCAACATCTATTAGATCTGAGCTTCGAGTGATGTTGAGGTTGTCATGAGAAAACTGCCGAGAGTTATGAACAATTTGCTGCAGCTTAGAATTGTAAGCAAGTTGTTGGCCATGGGGTGCCTGTGCACAGTCTAGCTGTGTGCAGGCATTTCCGCGCTGGTTGCATGCTGGCATCTTCCGCTGCCTGAAACAGACACAGTAGATGCAGCATGCATGCAGCTAATTGTGCCTGGCATGTACAGTGCATCAGCAGCTACATGGGACTTGTAAAGTCAGGCAAGGCGCAGTAAGCCAGTAAAATGGACAACTCGTTACAAATCCCACTGTCCAAAGTTGGTCTGCTTAGTTAGCATCGCACTCAGGCTATGATCACGTTTTCAAGTGCATGACAATGTACACAGCAGGGGCCAGATCACTAAACCTGTGGACAAGCTGTTCCAAGGAAAGAATGTTTGAGGAGCAATCCTGAAGCACAAATGCAAAACACTGTGTGTGAGCAAGGGCTCATGGATCACACTTAAGATAGAGTATTAGGCACCGTTAGGCAAAAGGAAAACAAGAAGAACATAAAAGATGAACAGCATAAAATTCAGTCAGAAAAACGAAACTGCAGGTCTTCTACCATCAATCAACTGCATTGCATCACACTGCTGTCCTAACTGTCTACTCTCTCCATCACCCCCACTGTATCTCAACAGTCTGTAAGTACAATCGCCTACTCCTGGCCAAAAGATCACTCCCTAGGCTATTCTGTCACGCTGTGTCCGTATTCTTCAATCTGAGTCTGTCAGTGCGTGTGTTCTCATGCGTTTCGATCACAACTTCCTTTGTCTGGCTCCAGCGCTAGAAGACCTGGCAGCCTTTGTAGTGCTCATGCCAGCAATGCCTGTGCTCCAGTCACTGATGGGGGAAGGTACAGGGTGGCCAGGGCGGTTAGACATGCTGCTGAACGGAGAAGCCCTGAGCGAAGCCCTAGATGAAGAAGAGCGGCTTGGAGCTGCAGAATCCAGCTGCTGTTGGCTGTTGCTGGGTGATGGGACAGGGTATGGGGCAGGGCTAGGATTTGCCTGCTGGGGAGTGGCAGTAACGCTGTCCCCAGGACTGCTGCTTCCCGCTTGGGATGCAGCAGCTCGCGCTCTGGCCGCAGCCTCAAATGGTCCCACAGATGCAGCTGGGGACGCCCTCTGAGACCGGCGTTGTCCCAGGGGTGCAGTCTGGGGTCTGGGGACAGGGTAGGATCCCGGGGATGGTGAGGATGAGGAAGATGGTGCTGGCTTGGTAGGGGTACTCCATGGGGAGGGTACAGGGTAGATGCCTTGGCTGGTTGTTCCTGTCTGACTGTCTGTGCGACTGTCTGATGCCTGAGATGCTGCTGCGTTGCGCCTGGGACTCAGACTTGGGGATGTGAGTGCCCACAGCCGGTTGGCTGACGAAGCAGCTGAGGCAGCGTCCAGATCAGTGCTGTGGTAAGCGTGCAATGATGCATCCACCACGCCTGCCTCAGGATCTGCCTCTGCTATGCTGCTTAGCACAGCATCAGGATGGTTGAGCAAGGCTCCAGAACCCAGTCTGTGCTGCTGCTGAGGCTTGTTGCGACTAGGCCTGAACATGCCAGTGAAGCTGGACCATCTGCCTTGACTGCCAGAGTTGAAAGCAGGTACAGGCGCTGATGTTGTGGGGCCAGCATCAATGCCTGGCAGGCTCTGGGGATGCTGGGCCTGTCCATCGGGGACAGTTGCATCCCAGCTGGCAGTGATAGGACCCATGACGGGTCCTGAGCCATGGCTGGGGCCCGAGGGCGATGGCTTGTAGGGCTGGTTGGTGAAGCCCTGGGAAGCCAGAGGGCTGGCGACGAGGGTCTTGGAGGGGCGGGCGAAGGGGTTCAGGGGTGAGCCCTGCTGTGTTGGAGAAGCCACCCACCGCCCTGATGCTGATAACTGTCTTGAGGGCTGCATCAAAAGCAACCACAACATTAGTCACTGAATCACATGACAGCACCTTGATTTCTACCCATACACATTACAGCAACCCATCGGGCAACACAAACAAGGTTTTGCGCTGTTGTTACAGCAAGATGGTGGCGCTGTTAGCATCACATTGTCAGCATGTATGCTGCACCACACATTGCAGCAATCCTGGAAAACAACATCAGAGTTGAAGGGTGCAGACAGGTGCACAGTTGCTAACCTTGGCCAGTGGGTTGATGGTGTAGTACAGCACTTGGCGTGTGTCCTCTACTTCCTTACGGTACAGGCGACGCTTGAAGAGCCCCACCCCAAGGGCTTGGGCCATCCACCTGTCCGCAAACTTGCGAGCCAGGATGTGCTCGTCCTGCAGGCGGCACCACACCACATGGCTCAATGTAGATACACAGGTTTGGGAGACGGAGATTTTTGCTGTGATCCACCATTTAGAAAACATTTCAACATGTCATGTCAAGTCAATACAGGACAGAACCCAAAGGTGGGTAGCAACACCTGCTCAGGAACAAAGAGACCACCCAGCAATGATGCAACAGAGTGAAAGACTGACTAGCCCAGGCTGCGGTGCAAGGGCCGCATAGTGCAAAGTAAGCCATGGTGCAGGCATGTGTTTGTTCTGAACAAACAGCTCAGCCTAGCCATGCAGCTCAGCAATGCAGACCAGCAATGCAGCCCTGCAATACCACCCAACAATGATCCCAGCAATACAACTCAACAATGCAATACAGAGAGACAACACTTGTCCCACACGTACCTAGCTCATCATGAGCTGGAGAGCGAATTGATTATGATTGTTGTTAATGCAACACAGCATTGGCTGTGAATGGTTACTAGTGACAGCAGCCAGGCTCACCTGCAGCATGACTCTGTCCACGATGTCGGCGAAATTGTCAGCGGGGCGCTTGGCGAGGAAGGGGATGTAGGGCCATGCGTATCGCAGCACGAATTCCTTGGCTGCAGACAGGCTGCTGTAAAAGGTCCAGACGAAGGCGCACAGGAAGCCCACCCCCTTCAGGCCCAGCATAATCAATCCCAGGGTCAGTCTGCACCACACCACGTCTTCCAACATGAGACTTTGTGTTTTCTACTTTAAGAAGCAAGAAGGGAGCATTTGTCAGCAACAAGAAAAAGAGGAGGATGCATGTCTTCCCATCTGGCTGCAGACTGCAGACTGCAGACTGCTTGCTGCAGCAGAAGATCTAAATTCTGCGTAAGCTACAATGGGACTGACCTCTCATGCTGACAGTATGCCATAGTCACTGTGCCATGATCAACAAAGCATGAAGCCATGCAATGCTCATGCCAAACGCTCTTACCTGAATGTGTCGTCGGAAGAGTCGCCAAGGATCAGTACAAGACCACACACGAAAACGCCGACATCGCAGATTTCAGCGACAAGCTGCACTGCGAGTTCTCCCCTCTCACACAGAGGCTGTATGAAGCGCAGGAACAGCAGGTGGGTCATGCTCAGCACCATCAGAGCAATCACCTGTATGTAAGTGACTGTGTAAGTGACTGTGTAAGTGACTGTGTAAGTGACTGTGTAAGTGACTGTGACTGTGTAAGTGAAAGTATAAGTGACAAAGTCAGAGCTGGACGTGAGCATCATTCATGGAGTTGACCACACAGAAAGTAACACTGAACGAAAAGGCAGTAAGCAGTAAGCAGCAAGGGGCATAAGGCTCAGAACCAATTCCAGCACTCGTCTGTATATAGGGTCAACAAATCAATGTGGATATCACATCTCAAGTCCACATCATGCGATGACGCAAATTTTTGGAACCACATGAAGGTCTACAAGGCCTGTGCTTGAAAGCAGGTGTTTTTGTGGCCAAGAAGAACGGACACATTTTTGCATCGACTGTGAGATGACTACTGTATGACAACAATTGTATGGCACAGCAGGCACAGCAGGTGCACTCACCTGGGCAATGCTTGTGCTGCTTGAAATGCCATTCAGCAGCAAGGCGTACACAACCACCTTCAGCACACCAATCAGCTTGGCGTAGCCCTGTAACTGGTAACGGTACATCAGCCCTCTGCCCCTGCATTACAGTAACAAAATGGTCAGCAACATTGTTTACAGGTGTGCTCAACAAAGTTGCTACAGGGCATTCAACGCATCTGCAATATGCCATGCAAACAGGGTGTCTGGGCTAGCAAGAAAGCGCAGCTGCGCTTGGCCACAATTTGACCACTTGAAATTGAAAAAACACAGCATCTAGAAGTGGAATAGGCAAACTCTGGGCAGAGACCAAGCATGCATTCCAACAAACAGATTTGGTTGCCAACAAACAGATTTGACTGACATGACTTCGTGGTTTGGTGACTGTAACATTCACAATGGCTAGCTGAAAGACGAACGAAACATGAGTGATGCAATGCACAGCAGCCAAATTGGGTGTGACCATGCTAACTATGGCCATGCAAGACCAAATCATAGCAAAAGGCATCACCGTCATGAGCATGAGGTGCTGACATTCCCCACGTGTTACAACTGAGCGACGTGATGGCCAATGCATAAAACTAAGGCTGGCGCAGGCTTGAATCAATCAAGCAATCAATCAATACTGCAACATGATGGATGGCCTACCTAATGGACACTAGGGGGCGCCCCAGGTGGGGTTCCAGCTTCCCCCGGTTGACCCACCCAGTGACTGGGTCAGTGGCATAGGTCGCCCCCACCAGCACCATGGGGGGACCCCTGTTGTCCTCAAACAGCGCCCCGTACTTGCGCAGGAATCTGGAGTCAGGGCTCTTCAGAACTGCCCACTTGCCTTCAGGCCTCAAGGGCCCTATGAAGAACTCCCCAAGGAAGCGCACCAGCTTGTTGCCCTTGTAGTGCTGCAACACAGAAACATATCATAGTACCATAATCAGCTTGAAACTGCAAGTGTTGGCGTGTTGCCTATGTTTACATCTATAACAGTTGAAATCAGCAGGGTGAGATCATGCAGCTGAGCTGTGCTACTTCTTTGATCCATAAGTTGGGACTCAGTCATCGTCCCAGGAGTTTTGCTGCTTGCTGCAGTTTGCTTGCTGTGTCCCAGAAACATCAGATGGCTTCTATCACTCTTGAAGCATGGTACAGGTATATAGCAGCAGGCAGGAGCAGCAGCAGGAGCAGCAGCAGCAGCAGGAGCAGCAGCAGCAGACAAAGAAGAAGACAACACACCATTGGCTCATCAGGGTTCTCAAGCAAGATGAAGGCCGCGCGGCGCTGATGCGACCTGGGGTGGTACAGGTACCGCCAGATGAAGAAGGCAGAAGCCAGCAGGAAGCCCAGCGGCAGCAGGATGACCAGGACCACGCCGACTGCAATCTGACCTCCATTGCCCGTGAATAAATCTGCATAGCACAGCAGGTCTGAGTGCATACCAATCAATCAATGAATCAGTCAGTCTACAGTTCTAGTCTGTAGGACTCATCAGGGGAGGCAACAGACAAAAAACTGGGAAGACAACATATGCTACAGGCTCATGTCAAGTGTCCAGCTGCGTGGCCCCATGTGTGCTTTCAAACAAGCCTGGAGCGAACGATTTGGACTTGACAGCCCCATGTGTGCTTTCAAACAAGCCTGGAGCGAACGATTTGGACTTGACAGCTGCACAGCAAGGCAGACTACATGTACACACAGGCTGATGACAACATGTAGCTGGGGTGAAGCTATGCAGCGTGCAACAGGACAACATGGCAAAGTTATCAGCGCGACTCGGCATGACAACCTGCAGGTTGGCTGGAGGGGTGCGGCATGCAAAGGGAAAAGTGGTGCAGCATGCAAAGGGAAAAGTAGTGCAGCAGTACGCAAAGGGCAAAGGTGGTGAAGCAGCATGCAAAGGGAAAAGTGGTGCAGCATGCAAAGGGTAAAAGTGGGACAAGGCTTACTTGCAGCTCCCTGGGCGATGGCAGCAAGGGCAATAAGCAGGACCAGCAGCTCAGGGCGGGGGAAGTGCAGCAGGCTAGGGGTGCGCCACCGGGAGAAGAGGAACGCTGCCAGGATGATCATGTGAATGACCATCACTGCTGCTAGCAGCATTGCAAGCCAGAACAACACCCTGCACACAAATCCAGGCACTCAGCAACAGCAACCGCAACAGGTACAGTGGCAACAGCAGCAGCAACAGTGACAGTGACAGTTACAGTAATGGTGTCAGTGACAGGAACAGTAATGCTGACAGTAGGAGTAACAGCAACAGCAACAGCAACAACAACAATACGTAGCAACACATATGCTGTGACACAGAATTGAGACGATGGTCTTGTTACAATAGGACATTTGCAGACATGCAGCATGACAATCCCTGCAGGCCATGTTGATGACGTTGCCTAAGCAGGACGCAACCATCCAGCAGGCAGGCAAGCAGCTGCTTACCTAATGAGGCGCTGGTAGGGATTAGTCAGGTCGCTCCCCATGGCATCGCTCTCGATGCTGGAGATGCGGTCATAGGCAGACTCGCCCGTCACGTTGACAGCGCTGGTGCCATTCGTCTGAAGCCCAGTGCTGGTTACCACCAGCCGCTCACCAGGCAACACGCCAGGCAGAGTCCCATTGCTGCTGCTGTTGCTACTGCTGGTGTCAGATTGCTGCACACACACAAAGAACAGACATCAGCAAAAATGCTAGTGGGATAGAGCTACAGCCTGTCACTAGATTCCACTGCTGTAGGAGCGTCCACAGACCAAGGGAGAACGCCACCTAAGCAGCGTATGCACATTTGATGTTACGGCAAGGCAGCTAGAGTAGGTATTCAAACAACAGCAGGCTCTGTTGAGTCCCAGGCAGCTTATTGTGTATGACGCACAAGCTGGGCTCCGCTTTCAACAACAGGGCCATGCTGCTGTGTTGCATACGCATGTGCCAGGTGCTTACCAACAGGTGGCGACGGAGGTAGTGCAGCATGGCAGCAGGGTTGTGCTGTGCCTGCTGGGATGCTTCAGACAGACGCGCTGACACTGACGGCTGACTCAGCAGCCTTCTGCTGGTGCTGGTCAAAGCTGCAAGCAATGCATTATTAGTCAGCAACACATCGGAAAGCAAAGACAAGAATGTGCCTTTGGAGGGTGTTTGACCACTTTTCAAATTTGAATTGAGCAGGTGCGCATCTGGAATTTGGAAGGAATGTAAAAAAAGCGGCAGGGTGAGATATAATCAGCATCACACACATGAGCATGGCATCTGATGCAGGACTGGGCAGGCTTCAAGGCATCACAGCACCGCCAGCCAAGCAAAGCTGCTGCCACACAGTACATGTTGTGGTGTGGACAGCATGCACAGCATGTCTGCACCTAACATGATTCATCACAGATCAGTCTGCCATGCAACAAAGTATGCCATGCAACAAAGTATGCCATGCAACAAAGCATGACAGGAGGCTAGAGCCTAGGTGCAGAAAGTCCACGTGCAATAGCCCCCCTAGACACCAAGGCATGTAAGTAGGGGTACCTGGGGCGGGTGCGCCTGCAAGCGCTGTTGCGTCTGAGGCTGGCGCAGGGGCAGGAGCGGCCATAGGGGCTGATCCAGGAGCTAATCCTGGGGCTAATCCAGGCCCAAACGCTGGAGCAGGGGCCGGCGCAACTGCAAGTCAATCAGATAGGACCGGTCAGCGACACAAACACAAGATGGTGTTGTGGTGTCACCAAGGGAATTGGCACCAAGACCACAGCAGCGTGAAGGTTGTACACAACTTCCTGTTAATCTTTTGAGTCTGCACCGGTGCTTCCCAGACTCAAGAAGCCATGCAGCTGATGATGCACCACCCTGCAGTCTTTGCACTCACCACACCCATCCAGCAAGCATGCAGAGCCGCTCAATAGGAACAGTCATGTACTTGTCTACGTTCAGGGCATATTCTCAGACAGACTCAGGGCTGCAGAGAAGAGCCTTTGGGGTTAAGGGGGGTCATGATTGCCCAGCTGAGAACACATTGCTGGCCATTGGACTTGTCAGTTGTTACCTGTCATGCCAGGGGGAGTCTCTAGAGACAACAGGGACCTCTGATGGGATACAGCATGGCCTTGAGGGGTAAAGCCTTGAGAAGCAAGGCCTTGAGGGGTGGGGTCTTGGGGATCAAAGGCTTTGAGCCTTCGGGAGGCAGAGGCTGCATTGACATGTGACCGAGGGTCATTGTTGCGAACCAGGAAACAAGACATGGACATGTGACTGAAGGTCACCATTGCAACCCAGGAAACAGGACATGATCATGTGAACGAGGGTCACCATTGCAAACCATAAAACAGGACATGGGTATATGAGGGTAATGTGGGTCATCATTGCACACCATGCAACAAGGCATTGCCACTGGCCAGAGGGGCTGTATCTATGACACCATTCGAGCCAAAGACAAGACCTGAACAAATGACAGAGATGCATCGGATGCAGCTGTGTCACTGGCATTGCAGGCGACTGGGGCTGGAGTGGCACACTGTTGGGTGGGGCTGAAGCAACGCTGTGAGGTAATGCCCAGGGCAGTTGGGGTCAAACATCAAAGAGAGTGAGGCAGCCACTGATGCAGACAGTACAGCAAACAGCAGAGGGAAGGTGGAACGGGTGCAGGCAGACCGCCTTGAAAGTCGAGCTGAGAGGTGGTGGGGGAGAACAAAATGCACAAGATGAGTGAGGTTTTACATGTTGCGGCTCATACACAGCAACTCAACACCAGCAAAACCAATCTCAAAGGAAGATGTAAGTGGCTGACAACAGCTCAGATGCTATGAGCAACTTCTGCATCTTGACCTATGAGGTCACAAAGACTTTCCCATTCTTTCATTGTTTTTTCCTTCACTATCTCATGCATCAATCCACTACTCCCCCCCAAGAAAGGTATGCACATATGGGCACATTTGAACATGAACACACAATTGTGTGGGCACTGATGTGGTCTCAACCAATCCCAAAGCAGGCATGCAGTGTGCTTACCAGTCGTGGTGGTGGTGGAATCTGAAGTGGTGGTTGGAAGAGTGAAGTAGGGAGACGAAGAGTCTCCAGTGGTGAAGGAGTCGGTGGTGACCCCCACTGGGGGGTAGGGGAATCCGGAGGTGAGGGCGCTGCTGATGCTGCTGTCTGCTGCCTGGCTGTCTGAGATCTTCCATGGCGCACTGCATCGCACATACACAGAGACATGAGGCTTGGTACGCACATACACACAATCGTCAGGCCTGGTGCACACACATGCATAGTCCTGAGGCACGGTACGCACATACATACAAGCATAAGGCAGGACATGCTCATCTGTGCAGTGATTGATGCTGTGGCAAGCCAGAGCCTGCCCTTTAGGCAAGAGATCTAGGACACTTGGTGTCTTTCAATAATTGTGCAAGCTGTCACAACAAGAGTGTTGCAGCTCATGTGAATGCACATAAGCCGCTTGAACACAGCTGTGAGTTTGATGTAAAAGATTGATGCAACTGACAATGGCATTTGCAATGGCAGCAAAACACAGGGAAGGTACCCTTGTCCCATTGCAGGGCACTTACATGACATCCAGGGCTGTCCAGGAGAAGCCCTCTGCAAGCTGTCGATAGTTTTCTGGGAAATGGCTGACAGCCATGCGGCTCTGCCAGTAGAAGGTCTGCATGTAGTTCACCAGGAACACCGCGCCCATCCCTGCTGCTGCGTGCCCTGCAACCCATACCCACAACCATGAACAGAGAGCGGTTTACAGATATAAGCCAGCCCGACTCTGCTGCTCACATCATCACTCAGGCTGACCACATGGTTGAGGTGAAAGCCTAGGTGTGCAGAAAGTCTAAGACAAATACACCCCATGGACACGGAATGACATTGGTTGCGTTCATGCTGCGCCACATATGTGGGCAGAGGAGGGATCTCAGTCCTGCATTGCGTCTTAAGCAAGAGACAATCCAGCCAATCCCACTGCATGTAAGCAAATTTCATCCTCAGCTCATGCCAAGGTGAACATGCATGCAAAGAGCACAAGTCAAAATGGAATAAAGAAGAACTGATCGTGGTAGAATATATATATATATATATATATATATATATATATAAGTGATGAGTCACAGCAGTGGCATGAGAGGAGAATTGATTGTTGTAAGTCATGCAATATCATAAGTCACAATGGCATGGAGAGTGGATCGTGCTCTCACCTGAGAGCAAGCCTGCAGCAACACTTGCAGCAAGGGAGGTGGCCAAAACAGCATTGGCAGTCTTCTGGACTGATGAGACGGCGTGAGATGGTGGCCGATACTTGAGCACGTTTGAAGCTGCTGTGTTGAGGTTGCCTGCTATGTCAGTCGTGACTCCAGCATCCACAGTCACCCTGCACACCTCTCACAGCTCATTTCAATTCCAAAACGTCTATTTTAATGCAGAAACGTAATCCAAACTCAGAAACGTCTGGGGACAGTGAAAAGTCCAGCATCTACTGTCACCCTGCACACGTCTCATAGCTTAATCAATGGGCTTACTAAACAGCTGTACGCAACATGTTACATGGGCTCAACGGGCTCATGATGCGTTTCAACAGAGTTCATCAGTTGTGAGCCTGAAAGGCAGCTACCTTTCAGTGGTACAAAATCATTGTGTGTACACCCAAGTAATGGATGATGACAACTCACGACTTAGAGCCAGGTGCCCTGTTGTCAACATTACACAGTGTGTGTGGTACTGCAGAACTGCCCACGTGCTGTTGCATGCTGGGCAGCAGTGACAGCTGATCAGTATGTAAGGCAATGCAGCAAAGAGACGAACAAACACACTTACCAGATGTCAGAGTTCTGTGTTGCATCATCAACATATGCAGTGATGATCACAACGCCAGTGTTGACATTGTACACCACGTCTGTCCGTGCCGCTCCAGAGATGTTGTACAGCAGCAGGGGGTTCAGCTGGGCTACCCTACCCCCATAGTTGACTGTGATGGTGGGGTTGGTGTGATCAGTCACCAGCTGAGGCGATGTGATGGTCACCTGCAACATGCATTTGAGACGTGAGTCACAATACACCCTCAAAAAGGGAGGGGGGGGTAGACTAGAGCCTGCTCAGGGCTCAGGTATGCAAGTGCATCCAATGGCACCACGTGCTGTAATGAGTGCGCATAGACAGTCCTGCATGCATGCAGTAAAGGCAAAGATGCTGCAGCAGAGGCTGCCTGGTATGTATGTTGAATGACATTGGCTGCTGAAAATCCACTTGCAACCTCATGTTGCAGCAAATGAATGCAACTCACAAGGTCAAGCCATGCTGGCATCAGTTGCTGAGCGCAGGTTGAGCCAACAAGCTCAGCTGGTGTTGAAGCTGTTTACAAAACAAGCAATCAATCCCAGCAGGTACACATGTGCGTTTCAGGGAGCACACAACTTGCTGCACTTTCAACTGCACCAGAAGAAGAGAAAGAAGACAAAGGAGGAGAAAGCACAGAAGAAAGAACACAAGGGCTGCAGCAGACACACAGGGTGAGACTGAAGGTCACCTGAGGCACAGTTGTGTCCACATCAACGGTGATGGTCGAAGCAGCGACAGCAGCACTGGCTATAGTGCTGATAGCTACTAAGCCACTCTTACTCTTGGAGGCGACAGCTACATCATAGCTGCCAGTGGTACCAGCAACAGGTGTCACGCTGGTCACCTCGCCGTTAGTCACCGTTATATCGCTGGTGGTCAGTGCTGACTTGGATTGAATCCTGACTGTGAAGTCCTCCTGTAGGACAAACAGTAATCATATGGTTAGACAGTAAGCTGCAGGAGCTTGCTTCTTGATCCTGTCTGCCTCAGCAGGAGTATGAGCTCAGACCACAGCATTGTAGTTGACATGACACTCAGGATGTGTATGATGTATGACCATGTATATACAATAAGAAAAAGCAGAAGTCCACCTTTTTCAGCAAATGGCGCAGCAAAGACAGGTGTGAACAGCCGAGCATGACAAAAGTCAGGTACACAAGCCCCCATACCTGGTTGGTGTAAATGGTCCCACTGGCCTGAGTAGCAGCAAGGGAGCTGGCTGACACCAGAAGCCCAGTAGTGGGGTCCACAGCGCGTGCAGTCGCATTGGCAGCAGTCAACAAGGTCATGGCTCCCTCTTGCAAGGCAGTGGACCCAGTTGGTGCTGCTGCAGGTGCAAACACTGTGGAGCCTGTTGGGGACCCTGCATATATCAAGGGGGGGTTGTGAGAAGATACAGTCATGTGCATGCACCTATGTGTCGACTGCATGATGATTGTGAGGGGATGATGTAAGGTGCAACCTCTGGGCCGCCTGTTGGGGACCCTGCATATATCAAAGGGGGGGGGGTTGTCAGAAGCTACAGTCATGTGCATGCGCCTATCTGATGACTGCATGATGATTCTGCGCCTATCTGATGACTGCATATCGGATGACTGCATGAGGCAATGATGTAGTGTGCTACATGGGCTGGATGTATCTTGAGCTTCAGATGATGACGTCCAGGCAGACAGTTCTACCTACAAGCGCATTTCCCTGCAGCTCTGGTTCATAAAGGCGTAGTAAAATGATTTACTAAAATCCCCACAGTACAGCTTGAAATCTCACAACTGACCTAGACAGCAGACTTGCAGCATGCAAGTTCTGCACCAAGCAGAGCGTGACAGCACAGTATGTGCTTGTGCTGAAGTTGAGATGAGCAAAAGCTGTTACTGAGACGTACCAACAGTGTAGATGGAGTCAGGAGCATAGGCAGAGCCAGGGGAAGCTGCCACAGCAGCCCCAGGGGTCAATGCTGCAGAAGCTGGCGCAGAAGCTGCCAAGGCTGCTGACGAGGGCCCAGAGGCAGGGGTCCCAGCTGGGGCAGTTGCATCAGCTGGAGCAGAAGCTGGTGCAGAAGCTGCAGGGGCACTGGCTGCAGGGGCAAGTGCCCCTGATGAGGGGGCTGTAGCATTGGCAGGGGTTGGTGCAGTGGCAGGGGCAAAGCTTGGGGTCCCTGGGGCTGGGGCAGATGCTGAGCTGGGACCAGGCGCTGGTGCAGGGATTGAAAGAGTACCTGCATAAGCACATCAAGCTAATCAGTAATCTAGCCAACATACACCTTTCATGCATGTTGCAGCCTCACAATGACTGCAATTGACAATGACGCGCACATGCTGAATTCATACCACTGCTAGAGCAAACGATGACAGATGAACTACAAGGCAAGTAGGAAGATTGGGTGGGGGTTGCCACATACT
>JAABUP010001635.1_pt1 | contig 46632 bp, 45 predicted proteins | sample 5559201 | NCBI WGS metagenome assembly JAABUP01 (sample SAMN10711887, study PRJNA513373) | rock metagenome | isolation source: Antarctica rocks | place: Antarctica
TTTGTGTACATAGGAGGAAAGGCAGCAGCATCGACCATCTTGTAATATTGATGGGCGATTGGGGGCATACCTTACAAGGCCCACCAAGAATGCCTCAGGTAGGCATTTCTGAGCTTGGAGAGGGCTCCTGACGGATAAATTTCTCGAGGGTTCAGTACCCATATTGATCTACACTATAATATGACAAAATCACACTCAAATCCTCAGCTCCTTTCTGCTTGATACCTCAGGCAGATTGCATTCGAAAAATCCTCATCCATGAAAGGAACCACTGTGCCTCGGCATCACCCCTCAAAAAGCCAACAAAACGTCCCCTTCCCCATCGATTCCACCAGCGAAAAGGAAACACTACACCTCGGCATCCCCTCACGACCTTCAGTATCTACACTTCCCCACACGCCATCTTACCTCCCCAATCCGGAAATCCCTGATCGACGGCTACTCAAGAGCCCCCTTCCCGGCCGCCACAGGGCCGTGTGGCGCTCCCGTTTTCAAGGATGAAGCTCCGGAATGTGAGACGCGATCGAACTAGCATGACGAGCGTTGGGGGACGGATGATGGGGAAATGATTCATGATGGGGGGTTCGTGGATTCTTATGTATTCGATACATCTGGGCGGCGTGATGGGACTTGGTTCGTAGCGATAATCATTGAGGACAGTCCGGATAATTTCACGAGGATCAAGAGAAATGCAGGGTCTAGGTCCAGTCGTGATACAAGGTAAGATGGGGTTTATTTTTCTATTTTTTTCTATTTTTTTCTATTTTCTATTTTCTATTTTTTTTTTCTGTTTGTTTTATGTTTTTTCAAACTTGCTTGTGAAAGTGACAATTCCTGCGGCTCGCCGACCTGTCCATCTCTCATGACCTGCTCTTGAGGAAATTGCCGCCATGATGATCTGATCCATGTAATGAAAACGCCAATCCATGATAAAAGAAATAGACCGTTTCCTCCATTTCCACATTGTACAAGCGCTCTTCCAACGCCCAAAATGCAATGAATCTTTGTCTGCCGCCTATTCTCTTCCTTCCTCATTTCATCGTGTCGCAATAAAAGCCTGCTTCGGTAAACTGTCCTGTTGAGAGATCAGTATGATTTTTATGGTGACCGGCAGAGTCTTCCATACCTTTGATGCTAGAAATGCATTCATCGCTCCCTCCGGACTCCACCCCATAAGCTCCAAGCATTCATGTGATCCTTCCAACGTCAATCCCGTTCTCTGGCTCATCTCCAGTATCAACTTCTCCTTCATCACCTGTTCGTCCGACTTCCCCAGACCTTCCATAGCAAATCCTGGCGGCGTTTCGATATGAATCTGGTTAGATGCTTGCGATGGTAGTGATCCGCCCATAGTCCCCTCATCTGGCTGCCATGCATCGTATCCTCCGTATTGCCTCAAGACTAGAACGTCACTTGAGACCCTGATTCCTGTATGCCCTCCTGGCCCCAACACAAAGGTGCGGTCGAAACTTCTCTTGACTGTGCCTTGGCGGGTATAACCATCCACCTCCGTAAACTCTCCATGGATGATCACTATCATCCCTCCAACACCGGTAGGGGATTGCCCTGTCATATCTTGCAATCCTGGGATAGTGTGACATTCAATGCACCACTTTTGCGGCTCCGCCATCAAGTCGGGATGAAGCGTTGGTGGTAGGGTTGTTAGGGCTTCTCGGATGTTGTCAGTCCCTTTATACAAGCGATTCATCTTGGCCGGTAGCTGGCTGATCATCGTCAAGTTGCGACTTCTCTTGAGGTATGAATCCCACCCTGGTAGTTGCTGACCGACTGACCCCAGGGAACGAGGGGCCTTGCTATTGACGCTAAGAGAAAAGGTCGATTTTGCGTCGTAGAAATTGTTGACAAGGGAGCTCCGGTCGCTGTCATAGGCTGGGAAGAAGACCTTGACAAAGTTTTCGCTTATTGAGGCTTCGTCCCGGAAGCTGGCTGGAAGGATTGGTATAGGCAACTTGCCTTTGAGAGCTGCTTCCACTTCTTCCTGGGATCGTACTTGTTTGTTGTTTATGTTAGTCAACGAGGGGTACCATTTCAACATGTCTTGCTGGTAAGACTGCCCTTCAGCTTCGATAGGATTGCCGGAAATTATTAGGTGGTTGAGCTTGCGGAACTTCCAGCGCCAGCCTCCGAGGGCAGCAAGATTCTTGATTTGATTGTTGGAGAGGTCCAGATTTCTGAGATTTAGAAAGGTCTGTGCTAAAGCTGTGACGGATGATATGCTGGTAAGGGAATTGTCCGCCAGTGAGACGCTAACGATGGCTTCTTCCTTTGATTTGGCGTCCGGAAATTGGTCGCCACAGACCTTCATAAGCGCTGGGAAGAATTTGGATTCTCGTGATGTAGTTTTGAACATGCCGACATTGACAAGCTCGCTGTCCTTACTTAGGCCAGACAGGTCTAGGAACTTGGCCTCAGCATTGTATCGGCGGTAGAGGAAATCCTTGAGTGTGTTGATTGTGTTTCCTGTTTCGGAGCCTGCTGTGCTCTCTGTAGGTAGTGATTCTAATGATTTTGCCTTTGAGATGAGCTCAATGCTCAATTTTGCCTTTGCAAATGTGAAATCGTTAAGTCTTGTGATCTTGGGCGTGTCCTGTGGTCGTACTGAAATAATCAGGGCGGCACCATCAAGTCGTGACTAGGTAACGTTAGCAAGGCATATAAACCTTGAAGTTGTAGGTCACCCAGTGGCGGTGGCGTAGTATCTCGGTCGTCGTTCTGAGAGCTTGGCTTGTAACGAGAGCGGACCGGAGTGCCTGAAGTTGACTTGTCGCTTTGACCTGGTAGCATGCAGCACTAAACATACCTTTGTAATCATCACCTTCTCTCCCTCTGAGGCAGACTTGCTGGCCTTCTGTTCCAGCCATGCGATCAACTCTGAGACTCCCCCACCTGGATTGCTGGCTGCCAAGCTCTTTTCCAAACCCAGGACTGAGATCTCATCCAAATTCTCCTTCGTGTCATGGATAGGGGCTGGTTTTCGTCCTGATCTGATTGCTCTCCCTGGTCCTCTGTTTGGTCCACGTGAGCCCAAGCCTTGTGCAATGACCTGTTGTACGACTTGGGGGTCAATCCTAGTGTTGTGATGTTTCGATCCTCTGAGATCACTTGAGCCACGTCTTGAATTCCGACCGCCACGTCCACTGCCACCGGCTCCACGAGTAGCAGATGCTGCACCCATAATCAAATCGCCGTCTCTGTCCATTCGTGGTTTGGTGTTATTATGTTTGTGGATTCCGCCTCTGCTCGGAATTCGACTCGAGTTTGTTCGCCCTGAAGATCGTTGTGCCCGAGAGCCTGTAGGCTCGTTTGGAAGCATTTTGCTTTCGGAAGGTAGTAGGTTTGTAGTAGGTTTGTATTAGGTTCGTAGTGGTTTAATAGAGAGAAGGGCACCGAATCAGGTAAGGTAGTGGTTGCGAGCGAGTCTTTTGTTTGTGATAGTGCTAGAGGTAGTGGTATTGGAGCAGAGAAACTGAAAGCGTCGATCGGGGGACAAAGGTTGCTAGTGGATGTGGACAGTGGAGGGTTGAAAGATTGGCTTTATGGGAGGAATTCAAATAACGTGAGCAGGACAAGGTATAGTCTTGGTGGTTTTTAAAGGAGAGCTGGATTTTGATGGAGGAATCTCTGTGAATTGTCTTGTGGTTGGATAAGAGTGTGACGTGAGAAGATGTGGGCGACTCAGAGTCACTGCTCATTTAATGCGGATTTTTGATGCCAAGCCTTTCATCAAGTGACTCAACCTCCCACCAACAACCCAACGAAAGTTCCCCCAACAAAAATCTAGATTGGCTGCCGGTATATTCGAAAATACGTTTTCGCACATTACACACCAGGTCAAGCATTCTTTCAATTACTTGACTGGTGCATGTGCAACGCCGCTTACACCATAAGCTTGTACAGAATGTACAGCTTCGTGACATTGACATCTGTAATTCTAGGAACCTCGCTGTGTTTCCGCTCCGCTGAGTGTAATGTTATCCGATACTGGATGGGCAATATTTAAAAATCATTGTATTTGATATTTCCTATATGAAATACCTCTCTTTTACTACTTAGTGTTGATGACTGAACTTCGAATAATGTGGTTCTATTCTAAGCCTTCTGGGATAAAGCGTCCTTGAAGCATCTGATCCATGTTACTTAATTCCCTAGACACAGAAGAGTGCGCAAACCTAAGCCCAAACAGAGTATAGAAATGCGTAGGTGCTCCAGAATCTAATAACTTCCACTTATGCCAAAAATCTAGAGAACGGGGTTCAGTCATCCTCCACAGATAGCTGCCGTAGAGAGAAGAGGTAATCTCTGTGACAGGCCTGCTATAAAGTCGGTCAAAGGATATTTCGGTCTCATCATAATCGTGATGACCTAGTATAAACGATGTTACTACATCGGCCGGCTGACAAGATTGAGTCAGTGATACCTGTACTCGTCACCGTTGTACCCGAGATGCCTTGGCCGCCGAATTTAAATTCGACAATAGACAGACCTCAGGAAAGATCCACGCTTTCATGAAACAGCATGTCTTGGACCCTGAGGTCCACAGTTCCTCAAAGCTCCGTTCTGATGCTCTTTGCACCTCACCATATTCTCCCTCTCAATCCTATTCAACTCACAGCACGGCTAATTCTGGTCAGTACATCTTGAGTGCCACATGTGTGACACTTCGACTGTCCCATCTACTGTCCCTTCGTGCAAGAAGAGAATTCAATTTACAGTGCTCGAGGTAGCGATCGTGTTTGCGTAGAAAGACACTGGTTCATCGACTGAGCAGCACGCCGCACATTATTGGGGATTACAGAGGTTGGTGGAATGTGGATTACTTAGGATGATGAGCAAATGAACGGCTAAAATGACATGATTGTTCTGTGAGTGACAACTCATATAGAAAGAAAGAAGTAGGCGATGTCTCATGTTTTCTAGGCGAGGAATCTGCGTTGCCTCCGCAGAAGTCGATGCTGCTAACGTTCATTGTCTGGCGAGGATGATCTCACTCGGTCTATGTACTACAAAACTTTCCGAATATTCTGAATAGCTCCTTGAACAATAAGAAAGGGACCTGTGCTCTTTGGTGGGCATGTGTGCCTTGAGAAATAAATTGGTTGTTTCAACTTTTAGTGACCCATTCATAGCACCTGAAAGGCAGTCACCAGCTTCAAGACAACGACTATCCTCGAAATTTGGGGCTCAGACAAATTTCAGCTTATGGACGCCGAGGTGGTACATTCGGTGTCTCCGACGAAGACCAGCAAATTCGCCTTCCCCCCAGACGAATCCATAGTGAACCGCATAATTTCGTGCTCACCAAATATGCGCTGTGTTCAATTGTGATGATTGCCACAAAGTTCTACAGTAGCACAATAGACTACTTGTCGATGTTCACGTTGTTGGTGACGTCCCCAAAGACCTCTAGGCTGTGCGCCAGGTAATCCTGCACCGTCTTTACCCGGGCCGTCATGTCAGTACCCAGGGGGAGAAATCGCTCAGCTTCGCGTCCAGCTCCGGCGCCTTCGCCCGTCACGACATTGTAGACCGCCTTCATGGCCTTGTCCTTGTCACCGTTGATGGAAGTCTTGCCACTCTTAAGCGATTGGATCATCTGCTCAGAGACAGACCCTTTGTAATCGCCAGGAAGGGGATTCTTGCCGAATACAGCGGCATTGCCCATGTTAGTGTTAAAGGTACCCAAGACTACAGTCAACGCGCGGATGTTGAACGGTGCTACCTCTTTTGCCAGGACCTTTGTCAAACCTGTGAATCGATCTGACTTAGCTCAAGTACGATGGATTGGTAGGGACATACTTGCCATCAAGTCCGGCCTTGGCTCCAGCGTAGGCACCCATTGTGTCTCGAGCGTCGAGGGCCGCACCACTGCTCATATTCGCTATGATGCCGAATCTGCGCTTACGCATGTAAGGCAACACGGCTCGCATTAGACGCAGAGGGCCAAAGTACATCGACTCCATCTGAGCGCGGATCTCGTCTTCGGTGGCAATTTCAATAGGAGTATAGATGGAGAAGCCGGCATTGTTCACTAGGACGTCTATCTCCTGAGCTGTTTCCTCGAGGTCTTCTATCACTTGGGCACTTTTGGGGCTGTCTACGTCCAATTGAAGCCATTTTCCCCCCTTACCCTCAACTTCTGCGACGAGCTCAGGCGTGCGAGAAGGATTTCGTGAAGTCGCGATCACCTTGTGCCGGCCTGCCTGCACAATGCGAGTTAAAGAGAGGCCAAACCCCGAGGAGGAGCCTGTGATCAGCCAGGTAAGCTGCCCCTTGGGCATGGTGAACGTAGTAGACATGTGAGCGTGTTGAGGTGGTTCAAATCTGACAAGGTTGAAAATGATCGATCTTGTAGAAATGATGAAGTGACGACTCAAGTGAGGGTCTGTAGCAGATTCAGGTGTTTTTTCTTACATTGCAATATATATGATTTTCTGTAGGCTCTGGAGATGTTGACGGTCTTAAGAAACGGTATTAGGAAAGCCTAAACCCGAACACATTGTCTTCATTAATCGGAATCATAGAGCAGTATAACCAGTATATTGGTTGGGGAAGTCAGGCTTGGACGCGTCGTTTGTGATCTTACCAAAGATTTTGATACTGGGTCACTAAGCCGGAATAACACTATGTCAGTGTTCAAGTTGCAGAAATATGAGTAAATCGGTAAATCTAGCCGATCACTTTCGAGTCCATTGACGAAGGTGTTTCACTTTACTTCCTGCTAACTTGCAAGATTGAGTCGAGTGGAAGGAAAGCCCCTCATTGTTGAAACCGTTTGTCAGCATGGATCACAGTTTCTGATCTATGACCACTTATCCTGTTCGTGTATCATTCGTCACATCTTGTCATGACAGCATTACTGGACCTGAAAGTATGAGACGGTCAGCCTCCCCTGTAGATCAGATTGAAGTCATTGACTTCTCCAGTAAAAGTTTCTGAGAAGGAGCCCTGTTTCTTCGTATTGTACAGTTGAAGAGACACTACGTTCCTAGACAGCGCAAGTGGTCGGATGTTACAAATTCTGGCAAATAATTTTGGGCAATTTGATTCTCTTTACGCTGAGGCGCGATTGGTCGTATGTTTGAACCGCGTACCTGCAAGGTATAAGCACTCGTGAAATTGCTGTCCTAAATGTCGATAATACTTCGGAAGCAACGCGCTCGATTTCAATTATACAGGAATGAAGCATAAGCATAATCGCATAGATCAAGATATCACGATGGTGTGTCTGTAACTGCATTTTTTGCCATCATAAGGTTTGAAGACGAGAGAGAGCTCTTAGAGCTGAAGAGTAATTGCTTTGTACGAGTTGGCGCGGTGCGAAGCAAGTCCACCAAAGGCATCACTGGTATGACTTGCGTGTAAAATGGTGGCGAGGGCGAGAATCAGTTGGCAAATTAATCGATCCAGTAATAGAGACGATGTCATTTCAAAAGTTTTGACCAGCCCAAGATTTGTCATTTTCGGAACCAAGGATTTCTCAACAGGAAGGCTTGTTGATCGAATAGTGTTGCCCGCGGCGTTTCAGAGAGAAAGCCTCGTAGTTGAGAATTGTAAGATTACGTTGCATTGTAGCCACACGGTGGCAAGCAGCATTATTGCTCTTAGCAGGATTTTTCGAAAGGGCGTAGTCTGAAATGAATTTGGAAAGCCATCTCTTTTCAATGAAGAGAAGAAGTTGCAGTGGCCAGCGACAATTAGCGTGACTTAGGAAAGATTTAGCCAATGAATTGGATCTGGAGGCGAGACTCTGCGACAGGTTTCGTGATGCAAATTTGTAGGTAGAAGCTCCACGTATCCGTCCTTTGTTGGTAGAAATTTCGAGATACAAGCCATCTGTAGCAGTCTTTTTGAGCAAGTGAAAGACTAGTTGCCGGCCTAGGACTGTTTTCATGACTTACATTACAATGTTTGACGCTGGAACGTAAGCCCTTCCAAACAAGCATTACGGAAGAGTGGCGAGGCTAGGATTTGGGCAACTCGAGATGCCTGAAAAAACTCACATGCTCAGTGACAATCGATCAGTGCTACCAGCATCCAAAGGTTCGCGTCGGGCAGAGCGGACAAGATGAACGTGCTAATGAAAGCTACGTGGAGCTGATTTGATCACAAGAACGCTAGGGAGTCGGCTTGATAAGTGAGAGGATAGTAGCTTCGAAGACATTTACCGAACTGCCGAATTGGCGTAGGTTCCTGGAGTGAGCGAGAACTACAGCAATTTGGATATGAGTCAATGCGATTGCTGAAATGAGCATTTCAGTAGATGCAATGTTGGCCGCATCGGACGTTACGTGCGCTGATAGTTACGGGTCGTTACTTGAGTTTGTGAAACAGCTGGAAATGTGTTGCTGGGAGGCCGAAAGGCGATAGTATTACAGTGTGATGAGCAAGCTGATGAGGACGACCTCTGGTGACGTTTGTACCAATTTACTTCGAAGCGCCAGATGCCGTTGTGAGACAATATCTTTGAAAAAAACCATTGCTGATCCGTCGACCGCTGACCAGTACTCCAGCTAGCTGAAGCCGAATGCCGTCTGCGAGATCGATCCCAACCTCAAACGTATCGAAGGAAATAATGACGATGACGCTTTTGTGGTAAGAAGAGAGTGCTTAGCTGCTGAGATGCTTTCGAGTTTACCTGAGCGAAAGCAACTGCGAAAACATCGATACGGCCCGGTTTGACACCATGCACTGTGACAGAGCCGATAGAGTTGCCTTCGCTGACCTTATATCTAGGTCAAGACACCTGCGAGAGTAGTTGATAGGTTTGAGCGCATTCATTTGGTAGAGCGCTCCGCACCTGAGTAGATTAGCGGACCGCTTTTAACGACGGGAGTACCTATCGTCAGAGCGGTAGTCTTGGTCTCTACCTCCACCGTAAGGCTCGCGTGTGTCCCGTGGAGCATCCCCGTAGCCTCCAGAGCGTCCACCATCTCGACTATATGAATCGCCGCCACCGCGGTAATCATCGCCACGGCTGCTGTAGCGATCGTCCCGGCCGCTTGAGGCATAACGGTCGATGCCACGAGACCCATAGTCGTCACGACGTCCATATGAACGACGTTCACGGTCGTCATAGCGTGAAGAGCCGCGGTAGCTGTCATCGTATCGTCCACCACCATATCCACGATAGCCACCACCTCCACGACGATCATCAAAACGATCAAATCTGCCACCACGAGGTGGACCACGGAAGTCCTCTTCTGCGGGTTAAAGTCAGCGCCTAAAAGAAATAAGGTGTTGTCCTGGAGCCTACCTCGCTTTGGCGGGCCAAAGTACTTTCCGGGCGTTGGGGTCCTCGGACGAGCACGCCTAGCTTTCTCGATGCTCAAAGTACGACCCTCAATGTTTTCACCCTGTAGCCCGTCTTTGGCTGCATCCGCCTCTTCTGCAGTCACCATTTTCACGAAACCGAAGCCACGAGACTCTTGGGTATGGGGATCTTTCATGATCGAGCAACCTTCTACATTGCCGTACTTTTCGAACAGACGAGAGACTTCGGATTCAGAAAGACGTGGGTGGATGCCGGTGACAAAGAGGTTGGAGCCTGGGTTGCGAGCATTTGCTTCACGCTCATCTTGACCCCGATCAGGAGGCGGGCCACTGGTATGAAGGTCAGCTGGATAGCAAGGTATCTTCACGGTAGTGGGATTTACCGAGAATCCATCCGACCATTTGGAGAGGCGCTTCTATCACGACCACCGCGGTAGCCATCGTCTCGCTTGGGTGGGTAGTCGTCATCACGCTTGATCGGCCGTGGAGAGGCACTACGGTCGCGTCCCTCATAACGAGGCTCATCTGTTCCATGAAGATGTTAATAAGGTATCTCAAAGAATTTGATCGGTGAGAAGGCCTTGAAGTGTAGAGAGCAGCAGCATATACAGTAGGTCACACATACCGTCGTAGCGCCCGTTCTCTTGCTCGTAGTCCATAGTTGTTGCCATGTCGAGAAGTGTGTTAGATTAAGGTTGAAGTCCCAGTGAGGATCCGGTGATCTTTGAGATCGCGACTAAGATACCTTACAGATTACGGGAGGTCTGGTCGTAAATTAAAGATGTGAATGAGGATGCGGGAAGAGTGGGTTCCGCTGTGGCTCGGGGTGTTGTTGATGCAAGAGCAAACAAATCTGTCTTTTCGCAAATGTAGTACACGCTAAGCCAGAATTCCTAGACTAAGCCGAATGCAGCCAAGCAAGTCGAAGGCCTCAGGCTGCAAACGGGTGGTTGGCATCGGATGAGGTGCCCATCAGTCAAGTCAATATTAAGGTAAATACTATGTAAACATTTCGAAACTGTTTAAGCCGTGAACTACTATACAGAGCAAGTGCTATCGCAATACATCGTAGGATGCTCGTCAAGACCAGTTGTAGAAAGCAACAGGCCGTTTCCCCAACACCGCGCTTGCCCAGTAACGATACAAAGGGAAGGCCGGAATCAGCTGTGGCAATGTTAGCCCCACGGCCTCCTACGCCTTGCGTTTGCAACTTTTCGCTTTTTCGCTTTTGCTTTTGCGGCAAGCTCTGCTGATATGTCATTGCCTGAGTTGGGTGCACCTTCAGCTTCATCAGCATCAACTAGTCCAGAAAGCTGCTCCTCATCCATGTCACTGAGCTCCTCACTCATGCCTCGAACAAGCTCTCTACCTGTCCACCGCTCCTCCTGGATAGTTGTTCCAACAGGGTCGAACGGCTCCATGTACCAAGGAATTCCACCACGCGCCAGGGGTTGGGAGTAACCCCCAGAGCTCATAGGAGGCGTTAAGGGCTCCGTGGCTGGGACGTCATCGCTCAAATGGCTCGATGCAGATTCAAAGCCACCTGCTTTATGAAAATCACCAGGATTCCCATTGCTTGTTGGCATGGAATCTGGAGTTGGCCGTTGACGCTTGGTCGTCCCTATCTCTACTGACTCGGTAGCAGTATTCACGTCTCTGTCGCTCAGAGGATCCTCGTCCATGGTCCTCTTTCGCTCTAGGCCTTTAGACATGCCTCCCCTGATTGATGGCCACAATTGTGTTGACCCCGTCTCCTCCCCGCTGGGATGTGACACGCTTAGAGAATCACGACGCGAAAGCAAGCTGTTCTCAAGTAGCTTTTCCAAGTTCGCCAATTCTTTCTCGAAGGGCTTCTGGCACAATTCACTCTCCTTTCTCAAGGCGTCCTCAAAAGGCGTCTTGACTGCTTTTACGATTCGGGTTACAAGTGCTTTTCGATATTTGTGGTCAGGCAAGCCGTCTCTGGTCGAGACTTGACCATTAGGATTCGTACTAGGCTCTTTCGGGTCGTCTAGGGCAGACAGGCGCAGAGCCGCATTTATGATTGAGCCAAAGTGTTCCGAAAAGACTGCGACTGATGTGTAATAACGCTTGTTGAGGTTGTCTTCTAGCCTTGAAAACCCTTCTTTAAATACACCTTTGCCATCGAGCCTTACAAAGAGATCAGCTTGGAAGTACGCGAGCGATCGCTAAAAGCAGGACTTACAGTTGAGCTTTTTCCATTATCGGCCACAAAAGTGGCGTTGCTGGGAAGTAGACAGTGTCAAGAATGTCTTTTAGCATTCTCGCATCCTCGAGCTTTTCTCGCTCTCTCTCCTTGATCAGAGCGCACATCTGTCTGAGCTTGTCAACATCTTGTAGCAATTGTTCTGCAAAATCGATGCGTCGTTGTAGTCGCACCCCGCCAGCTGCGCCCATGCCAACAAAATTACGGCGCGTGATCTCCATAGATGTGAATGTCTCCATCTGCAGTTGCAGTCTTTTGAGGAGAGCCGCGCCTCGTCGTGCTTCTCGTTTTAAAGTCCAATATTTGCACGCTTCAGCAGCAAATTCCTTGCGCTTTCGAATTGAAAATCGCTGGAGGGAGCTTTCCACAGAATTGTACACGGCTTGTGGTATGACTGGGGCACCCGATGGAAGCCTCCATATAACCTTAGCTGGTTGGTCGCGTTTTCGCTTGTTTGGGTTTAGATTAAGTGTAAGCTTAGGGTTGCTAGGTTCTTCCACTGGATCTGGAATCGGAGCTTCAATTGTCTGTGTGGCGCCCATAGTGAGAGCAGACTGCTGACTATCTGCCCATAATCTACCACGCATAGTGTATCGATAGAATTCCATCGCATCTGCGGTAGCAGTGTCGACGTCATGCTCCCTTCGCCAGTCTACCGGGACGTGTTTATCACAGTAAGCTTTGAGTATGCTTGCATCGATGCTAGCCGGTCCACCATGAGTCGATTTCATTTTAAGAAAGAGTCTAGATCTTCTAGCGCAGGTCACATGGAATGCGATGTAACAATTCTTATTCCCACACTGGATACAAGCGCCCATCTTTTGGCGACATATATAACAGGTCAACTTCCATCTTGGCTTAGGTACCTTTTCCACATCCATTACAGGCTCCATGAATGTGGAATTGCCGATGGAAACTTCTGGAATCCAGATAGCGCATAATAAGTGAGCCCATCGGGACGAGTTGGTCTGCTTGAAGGCACCATCCGTATTGGGGCAGAAAATACAAGTAGGAGTCCCTCGGCCGATGAGCTGGCATTTTCGACAAAGCCATTGGCCTTCGGGTATGAACGGTACCCCATAGCATTCTTGGTGTACTGCAAGATCGCACCCGTCACAGAAGACGATAGCATTGGTGTTTTCGCAATCCCCATCATCGCAAATGGCGCACTTACTATCTTGCTCCTCACCTAGACCTGGTGGCTCGCCATTCACAGCCGCTGCTGAGCTCGAGCGTGGGCGATGTGTTTGCGGTGGTTTTGGGTTTGGCTTCGGAATCCTTTTTTCAAGGGCATGCCATTCCTTTTCGATCTTCGTCATGGTGATCTCAAATATGGCAGGCTTGATGACCTCAACTCCCTCGGATCTTCGCTGAGTGTTGTGGACTTCAAGCCAGTGATTGTCTTGCTCATCCATATCGTACTCAACTCGACCGACGCTTGAGCTACCAATAGCTGAGTTGCCATCACCTTCAAGTTTGCCAGTAGCCATGTCCAAATCTTCTTCAATGTTGCCTTCGGTCACCCGGATCAACTTCCGCTCCGGGCGAAGATACATCTCGCCTTCCTGATATCCAACATGCGCCATGCCTTTGTCGACATAATTTGCTCTTTCGATATTCTTCTCTTCAAATTTGAGGAAGGGGTCCAAACGATGGAAGGAGGGTTTTGGAAGCGTCAACTTTTCACGCGGATTGAAACCAGGAAGAGGAACAAGTTTTGGGACATCTGGCGTGCCTATGCCCTTTAGCATCGAATCCTGGCGACGAATTGGGCGACGTGCGCGGCGCCGAGGTGTATAATCGGCATCGATAGGGGTGGTGGAACCACGATCGTGGCGATCTCCATCTGTAGGGACCTCATCGTACTCTGTCGCCGATTGCTTGCCCCTATCACGGCAGGGTGTACCGTTTCTATCGTCCAAAGAAGAGCTTGGTGTTTGCTTTTTGATTCCGTCAACCTCGTTCGCGCTGAAGACTGGAAACATAGCCCCAATATCTAGATCTTGATGGAACTCCTCCCAGCCTCTTTCCTCTCGCGGTTTAAAACCATCGCCTTGAACCACAGCAGCAGCTGCTGCTGCGGCAGAGCTGAACCGTGGTCTTACTGGTGCTCGTTCTCGTCGGCTTTCTCGACGTGGGCGAGGGTAGTCCACTGGTTCGACCCCATTTGCTGCATTCTCGCGTCCTACTCTACCCCTAGGACCCACATAGTTATAACCGCCCGGTCCCGTACCACCAACTGGTTTTTCTGTTCCATCAGGTTCCACGTACCTTCCACCACCTCCAGGACCACCGGGCACGTATTTCCGCTTCATTGATCGAGTCTCAGCCACCGAAGGACTTTCAGCAGATGAGTCATTTGGTGTCTCATTGCGACCAGATCTACGCCGAGTATTGAAAGGTCGCCTGCTGGAGGATGAAGACATTGGGGCCATTGCTGCGCCGTCGTTAGGCGACCACTTCGCGTTTCGCCAAAGCTGGCGCGATCATTTGCCGAGCAAAGGTCAGACTGGGCACTACCAGATCGCTATCACAAGGACGTCGTTGACTTTCGGACCATTCGAAGGTTGTCAAAAGCGCTGCCGAATGTGCTGTCATCAATAAGCTGAATCTGAGTGGAAGGTGAAGTTCAATGATATGGCCCCCAGGCTGCTTCCGCTAGTTAACGCGGGCCGTGATGCCGCCGATCTCCACCGCGCTAGAACGCTGCTGTGCTCTAGGCCGCGTGCCTTAGTCATCAGCAAACTCCATTTCTGGTGCTTGATGAGAGCTATTTAGAAACATTGGGTTACGCATCGAAGTTTCCCCCACAACAATCAACCTCCTGACATCTGGGAGCATGTCAACGAATGCTTGGACTCGTAATGGTCAAGGTGCGACACAGCAGGCATCCAACCAGCAGATTGTCGCACCTCCGCAGGCTCCAGTCATGCCTCCATTCAATGCGCAAGAAATGCGCGATTGCCTTAAGAGCGGGTATGGTCATGTCGGACTCTACTCAATTTAGACCCCAGTCTTCGTTTGAAACACCCATGGAGACAAAAGATACTCTCCCATTCCTGTTCTTGTTCGCCAAGTACACAGGGAGGCTGACAGTGGCCTTCATGATAGTATGTGAATTAGACCGGCCCCGACTAGCTGGAGCTTAAGACTCGATTAGGATTTGGAGCTATAGCTGCTGGAGACAAGAAGTCTCTGAGCTATAAAACAGGAGGCCCTACAAACTACACGAGATCTGGAGGCGCCTGGGCAAATTGTACGTTCTCCAATCGACGAAGGGGAATTAGCTTCCACTAATGTGTCTTAGCCAGGAACATGAGTAGTGGCAAGGACTTTTACTACGAACTCCGCAGACAGATCTCTGCCATGCAGCAAGGAAATCAACGTGCTGGTGGTTGATGCAAACTGTTGCATGAGACTTTACGAAGACTTGAGAGTTCTGCTAGTGCGGTTTGTCTTTATTGAATATATTAGGTTTGTCAGAGGCTCTAGATTTTGTCGGCGATCCTCTCACAGCCGAAAGATTCACAAGCATCCGTCGAACTGACTCCTGATGGGGCACTGGCCGATTCGAACATGTATACCTGTTTCGGCAATGAGCCACGCTCAGAGAAGCCTGAGATCTAAGTGAACAATGATGCTTCATCACCTGCGCACGATACAATACTACTTCCTCTCTTAACCGATCGCAGGACTACTTTGAAAATGAATCACCACAATATATTTCCATCTGCGAGAGGCACCGACTTCACCTCAGAAGGTTGTCTATACTCGTGGCATGCAAGCACTCCGCCTCGCTTTACTTTGTTCTTGCAACAACGCATGGTCGTCCTCCACGATTCTCGGGATCTAGGTGCTCGCCGAGGTTCAGGTGCTCCAGCTCCTGAAGGTGCCGATTCCACTCTTGTCGAATACGATGTGGCGTGTGCGTTGGTGATTCACCCGCATAAATCACTTCGTTTCCTGACATCTTCTCCGCCACGATCATGATTTGTCTTGCGCTTTGCAGAAGGCGATTACCGAACAGGCAACAAACTTCAGACTTGACGAGCATTCTTCACCTGAATGGCTAGCACCGCATGAAAAATGTGAAGCAGCTTGCATAGGTGGGTGTTCCGCCGCATGAGGAATCTACCCCGCCCACCATCACCCTCACATCTCAGCGCTTAGCTGCATTCCTTTCCTCTCATTGGCCACAACTTTCGTCGATCTCTCCACAACCTGTGGGCAAGAAGGGAAGATATAGAGCCATGGTTCTCTACCATGGTCCTTCCATTCGAACAATTTGCTACTCTCAATAATCGCTTTCGTCCTATTGTGCTCTGCTTGTTTGATTCAATTGGCTGGTCCAATCATAAAGTTGCAATCTTTTGATCTTTATCCAAATCCTTATACCTCACGAACTTGCCTGTTGATCAGATCCCTCGTCCAGTTCAGAGGCGTCAGCATTGGCACCATACTCTCACTTGCAACTTTTATTGCTATCAATATCAAATAACATCACATATTCATCAAAATGATCGCTCGACGCGGACCCAAGCTTGCACTTGCTGTGCCTACCCTCACCATCCCGACTGCGACTGTCAAATCTGCTCTGCCACGTACACCCATCTCGCCATCACCAATTAGCCCCACAGTGCGCAACACGCGCCTAAACCAACGCGGTTTCTCAACGACTCAGCCACCTACTTTCGCCTATTCGCAGTCATCCAATACCAAGAGCATACTCAAGAAGGGCCATTCATCCAGATCGATGTCCGGCAAGAAGCTTTCTTTCAGCGAAGAGCCGGCGGTTCGATCTATTGAGAAACTGCCGCAAGAATGCTACGGAGAGTATGTCAAGATGAGCAAGGATGAGCGAAGGTGGGGCAGAGACCAGTGATGTATAGCAGAGGCGAAAGAGCGGCTATAGAGTTTCGCAGAAGGAGAAGCCTACCTCCAAGAAGCGCGTTCAACGATCCGGGAAGTGATGAATCAGCACTCCCAAAGAATTTGGCAAGTGCGGTTATGACAAGTACGCGAACTAGACGATAATGAATCACGAAGCAAGCTTTGTCATTCTCTCAATGATTCACTTGAAATGCGTGTTCTGTAAGATGCCTGGCACAATTCTGAGGATTCTGATCGTCGCAAATGTATCCAAGAACTTAGATGGTATTAGATGGCCATTCTCGAGAGCTACGGATTTCGTTGAGTTCCGTATCTTCTATGGCGAGCCGGTATGTGTAGGTACCAGCTAGACGGCTCGGGGGTTAGTGGGAGATCGGGTTGCAAGGTCCCGGAAAAGGAGCTGATGCCACCTTGACACCTCACATGGGTCAGCATAAGCATAGACGAGGTAGCCGGTAAATATTGAGACCAGCTGAGGCAAGATCTTGAATGTAGCGCGCCCCACATGCTGTGGGGGGTGTCAAGCTATACCGAGCTAAGGCGATTATTGATGCATGAGCTGAGTGTAGCGCCTACGCAAAGGTCAGTATGCAGGGAATTCTGGATCATCAGACCACGCGGGCTCCCGCTCGGAAGCCCATGGAGCAATGCAAACCATGGCGAACTTTGGGGGCGGTGCATAAGATTCCGGAAGGTACCTGCATATGTCGTTCTGTAGCGAGGAAAGGCTAAGGGGCAGTGCCTACTTCAATATGATCTCAACGTGCTGCAGAAGCGTCAGAGAAGGCATCCAGGGGCGAAGCCAGATCTTGAAACACGAGGCCTTCGTGTGTCAGAATGGAAGCAGCAGACGAGCGACATCGGTCCAACGGGACGAGATGTTTGGAAAGGAGCGCGGTAGTCTATTTGCTGCGCCCATCGTACTCCACGGCACCCGCTACAAGACGCATACCATGCAAATCAAGACTCATGTCAATGAGCGTCAGTCATGAGAATAAAGGAATGGAAGCCAGACTTGTTGAGACAGAGCTGCAGGGACTGGAAAAACGTCGTGGATGCGCGAGGCTGCGAATCTTCCAAAACGAAGAACATCAGGTAAGTCAAGTAAGCATAAAGTCAATTTGCTGCAGTTCCAATGCCCCACTATCCCAGGGTCACGACAGCTACCGTGACACCGGCGCATAAACACGATCTCGCACAAAGCTCGGTCTCTTTGCTTGTCAGCTCAACGACTACTAAGAGGACTTGGGATCAGTGATGCAGGTCAACGCCTCTGTTCGAATGGTAGCCGTGGTGCCAGAAATAGAAATGATCATGCCCCAAGCCCAACGTGGACTAGCCGCGCTACTACCCGCTTCTAAAAACAAGCCCAGGCCTATGAAGGGAGACCTCATTCTCCTCCAAAGCAACCGCAAGGCCTCTAATCGGCCGACAAGAGTCGGTGCTGTGGGCGTAGTGGGCGCTTCCTTCCCCTGGGCCCTAAGGAAAAGCTATGTTTCATCTTCTTTCTTGTCCCATTGTGGATGTGTTAGTATGGTGCCCAAGAATAACTATGCACGCTGGCGTCAAGGCCCAAACATGTACCGCTGGAGGCCAGTATGAAGACCTGCTTTGCTTCTCACAGCTGGCCTGCAAAGGATTATAAGGCTCTGCTTCGCCTCAATGCTATCACCTTTCTCCTCTTCGAAATGCAGGAGTAATCATCGAAAGTTACACTACCATCAGTCAGGGCGCGCCATTCTCTTCTGCTTGTATTTCCTGTGCTTAGCCTCTTCATGTTTCCTCGGCTTTTGTTTCCTTCGACTCACGCTGCACCAGCAGTCAGTATCTCCTAGCTTCACTCTCATATAAAGGCCGATAGCCTTTCCTTTCGTCGATCATTTTCCTTCTCTGTATACCTTCATACCCTTCCTCCCCGCGAGGCTTTCCCCAAAAGATTTGTTATTCTTTACTATAAGATGCCCAAGGCTTCCAAACCCTCGACAATTACATCTCGTCGCGCAATACCATACCCTCCCGCCGCCACACCAGTAATTGCACCAGCACTAACACCGATCATGGAAACCGATCGCGCTATATCGCCCCCTCGTGCCGGGGCTGATCGTCCAGGACCCCATACGTGGGTCTCTGAGGATGACGAGAAGCTAATGGATGCACGAAAGCAAGGCCTCAACTGGCAACCCATTGCTGCGCGGTACTTCCCTGACAAGACCCCCAATGCATGTCGTAAGAGGCATGAAAGGCTTATGGAGAAGCGTAACGCTGCCGACAACTGGAATGGCGTCAAGATAGAGGCCATGGCTAAAGCTTACATGGAGCTCCGCGAGCAGATGTGGACAATCCTCGCAGAGCAAGTGGGCGAGAGATGGCAGACTGTAGAGACTAAGGTATGCAACTATCCGTCTGCTTACAATAAAATCAGCCAAGGCTGATCCATCTTCCAAGTGCATGGAAAAGGGCCTCAAAACTCTCCAAACAGCCGGTAGAAGTGCCTCGCGGTCTCGACGCCAAACATTTGATGTCGGCGCAATTGACCAAATGACGGACACCCGGTATCAGGCGCCCCTTGAATCGCAGGGTGACGATATTTTCAACGACAGTGGCCTTGGGCAAGACCCAGAACATCATTTTTTACCGAATGCTCAAAGCGATCAACGGCGGCATTATGCAACGAGCATTCATACTGAGCCTGCTCCCTTCTCAGCTGGCGCTATTACTCCCCCTTACAGCTCAAATCGCTCATACAGTCAATGTTCTTCTTCTAACGGCATTTCCGTTATCAACACTTCGCCATATCAGACAATTCAACAGCCTTCACCGTTTCAGCAGCAGCAGCAAACACTGCCAAGTTTCAGCTCGGCCTTTGGTCAGCCCATCGTTTCAAGTCTTCCACCGGCGACAACCCAGCGCCGTTCACCCCACTAGCACAATGCTGTCACGACGCTTCGGCCGTGAGTCTAATCGCATCGCAATAGGAGTCTACTTTCCCAGCTTTTGTTTCCCTCGTTAGATATGGAATGATACGACATGGCATGAATGGACGGAAAAAATATCATGACGGTGGGATTCTCTTGCTGTAAGATTAGGGAGTGTGCGTGTAAGATATTATCCTTCGCTAATGACATTGATCGATCATTCCTGCGGTGGGCGTTTATTTACAAAAAGGGGTATCGATGTAAATGTCTAATGTAAAAAAATTCCCACATACTACCACTCATCTGGACCCTTTTCTTTTTGAGAAGCATTTGAAGTTTACCGTTCCATCCAGCAGTCGACTCCTAATATTCCACCGTCTTCAGCGTCAGGGTCGATAGACCATTTCCTCAGCGCTGTGCATTTCAGATCGCTCTGCCAGCCGCGTTCATACATCTCCATTCCAGCCCACGCGATCATGGCAGCATTATCTGTGCACAACGTAGTGGGTGGGAAGACGAGGTTGACGTTAGAAAATCCACGTGCGGCGAGGAAGGATCGAAGACTGCTTGGTTAGCGCTGATGTGTGAATTGGCCAAGCGAACGGACCTACACTGTCTTCAAGAAGCCATTACTGGCCACACCTCCGCTGACAACTAGGGTTCTCACACGCTGACTTTTCAGTAGCTGGTCGCGCAAGGCCCATCCAACCCTACTAGCCAAATGCTCGAAGGCGAGTCTCATGCTTCCCCTTGCTAAATCGGTCCTCTCCTCCATACACATCTCTGGCTTCGCTTCACATACCCTCTTTACTGCGCTATCGAGTCCTGAGTACGAGAATTCCATAGCTTTGCTCTTCGAGCCCGACCTCGTTTCTGCCAGTGGCGGTACCAGTGCCCATCCCCAACGCGTTTCTCTTCGTGCAATCTCCTCTTGTCGTGATGTGGGTGCTGTGTATTGATGATCAGCTTCGCCATTGGGAAAGGCGAAATGCTCCAAGAGTTGACCGTAGCTGATGTCGCCGCCAGCTTGGCGAATGGTCTGAGGCAGCACTGAGCGGGCTATCTTGTCAATGGCATCGCCTATGGCTATGTCGGTGGTTGTAGCCAAGACTTCATGATCCGAAACGTCTTTCGAATGAACGAGGAGTGTGTGGCCACCGGAGACCAGAAGTGAAAGGAAAGGAAATGCCGGTTCAACATCCTTAGTAGGATTATTGAGCAATGAGACAAGGCGTGCTGTCAAAGCATGGGCTTGCATATGGTTCACGCCTACAAGGGATACCTGCCAGGCCACGGCCAGTCCTTTGGCGGTGTCCAATCCTGTGGTCAAGCAGGAGCGCATACCCGGGCCTCGAGTCACTGATATGAAGTCGGGCCTCAATTTTGCGACTTGGGTATGCCCAACAAAAACCTTTCTCTGATCATCGCGAGGACTGTCAGGGAGATACGGAAGAGCTTTGTCAACAAGAAGCGCTAGGTTTTCCTGATGAGACTTGAGAGACACGATTGGGTGTACACCTCCGAATGAGCTGTTGTCGGCAGTGACTTTTTCATGGAAAAGAAGATCGCATGATCTGCCATTGCTCTTTTCTAGGATCGCCACCGATGTATCGTCACTAAAAGAAAATTAATTAGTGCAAGAAAAGAAGCCTCTATAGCAAAAAAACACACACCATGATGTTTCGATAGCAATTGTCAAGAGGCTACGGCGGCCATGCGGAGGACGCGCATGAACCGCGATTGGGCCCTGTAAACATCGTAGACCAGTTCTAAGCATTCGTCCACCAAAGCTAGAATTCAATTTTGTCTGACCATATTCAATTGAATATCTGGTGGAGATTGAACGGAAGAGGAAAATCCGGGGCTATAGCGGCCCCCAATTCCGCAATTGCAGGGATCAGGGCTGCCCTCGCTACCCTCATACCCAAGCTCTGATTCTAGATCCACGGTGGAGTGCTCTCCCAATTCCCGACCCTCATTTCAGAGAGCAGAGGTTTTGGGCGAGACAGATGCCCTCTTTACGACAGTGATGGATGTTGGCAGAGCTATGTTGAAGGATTGAGTCATTAGAGTGGAGCAGATGACTCTCTTTAAAATTCAAGATATTCCCATCATATGCCTATTATCCGAGCCTCGGTCCACTTCGAGAGAGAAAATCGCAAGACCTTGGTGAAAACATACGAGGCTTTACATAAGGGAGGACTTTGGCACCTATGGCGACTGCGAAACTTGCAGTCAAAGAGTCCCTTCTGGGCACCGAGAGAGAACCGGAGCTATCAATTCAAACCAAAGCCACATTTGACCGCAATGCAAGGCAGGATGGACCAGACGGAGAGTTTTTCATCGCGGAAGAGGATTTCATTAATGCAATTGCACCAAGTAGTGAAAACTACGTAAGCTGCTTCATTTTCCTAGGTCTAACTATTTGAGGGAATTCTTCTGACAGCCTCTGGGGCAACAGCACAAGATCAAAAGAGAGCAGTATGCTATACTATTTCACATCGCCGACCGACGGAAACGAGGGAAAGTAAATCTTCAAGATTGGGGGTCATTCGAAAACTTGCTTGCGAAACCAGATGCCGAGTATGAAATTGCGTTTCGCCTGTTTGACGAGGACGGTACTGGAACGATCAATTACGACGATTTCCAGCGATTATACAATCAGAATAAAGGAACTGATAGTATACCGTTCGACTGGAACTCAGAGTGGGCATCCTTATACGTTGGGTCGAGGAAACGTCGCCATGATATCACGTACCCTCAATTTTCACAAATGCTACGTGGTTTGCAAGGAGAGAGGATAAGACAAGCATTTCACATATTCGACAAAGACAAAGATGGATATATAGACCCGGAAGACTTTCGAAGAATCATCCTCGAGGTTGCGAAACACAAACTTTCCGACCATCTTTTGGACAATCTGCATACCCTGTGCAATATCTCCACTGGTAGCAGGATCTCGTACGCAAACGTGCGAGCATTTCAAAACGTCATGAGAGAAATGGATCTAGTGGATCTCATTATCCGGAACGCTACCCAGAAGAGCGAAGACGGCACTATTACTCGAACAGATTTCCTCAATGAATCTGCGCGAATCACAAGATTCTCCCTCTTTACCCCTATGGAGGCTGATATTCTCTTTCACTTTGCTGGCTTAGACGCACCGTCTGGGCGATTGACACTGAGTGACTTTGCTAAAGTCCTCGACTCATCGTGGCAAAGTGCTTACACTCTAGGAATTGACGCAGCAGGCGCTGCCTCTCACACAGCTGAGAAGGCGATGTCAACTACACGAAGGTATTTACACAATGTACTGGAGTCAGCACATCATTTTGCTTTGGGGAGTATCGCAGGTGCCTTCGGTGCGTTGATGGTATATCCTATCGACTTGGTGAAGACGAGAATGCAGAATCAGCGAAGTTCACGCGTTGGAGAAATGCTCTACAAAAACTCAATAGACTGTGCCAGTAAAGTGATCAAGAATGAAGGCCCATTAGGATTATACTCTGGGGTTCTACCTCAGCTCGTTGGAGTGGCACCGGAGAAAGCCATCAAACTTACAGTAAATGATTTGATTAGAGGGCACTTCTCAGAACCAGGAACAGGAAAAATTTGGTGGCCTAACGAGATCATTGCTGGGGCTTCGGCTGGAGCGTGTCAAGTTGTGAGTAGACGCAGCTCAAGTATGCCCCCTCAAGTCCAAAATTGACTTAGATTAGGTATTTACCAATCCTCTCGAAATTGTCAAGATTCGACTACAAGTCCAGGGAGAAATCGCAAAGACCACCGATGTACCCCGGAGATCAGCTATGTGGATTGTCAAAAATCTAGGTCTAGTAGGTCTATACAGAGGAGCAAGTGCATGCTTATTAAGAGACGTACCTTTCTCTGGCATCTACTTCCCCACTTACAATCATCTCAAACGCGACTTCTTTGGTGAAGGTCCCAACAAGAAGCTAGGCATAATCCAATTGCTGACCGCCGGTGCTATCGCGGGTATGCCTGCAGCATACCTTACCACGCCTTGCGATGTCATCAAAACTCGGCTGCAAGTCGAAGCCCGAAAGGGGGAAACGAAATACACCTCATTAAGGCACTGTGCCAAAAGCATATGGCAAGAAGAGGGTTTCAGGGCTTTCTTCAAGGGCGGACCAGCTCGTGTACTGAGATCCTCGCCTCAGTTTGGATTCACGCTTGCAGGATACGAGGTCTTGCAGAAACTATTGCCCATGCCTGGGAGCCAGGGTGAGGGTCCTTCGGTAGGAGGCCATGCCGAGCCGGCTATCGGTCTGCAGGAGGCAAAAGCACCATTGCCATATTTGCGAAGTCGAAACGCGCTCAAGATCATACTCGATTTGGATGAGAATTTCGGGAAACCAAAAATCCCTAATGGAAAAGGTTGGATGCCATTATCGGTAATGAATGGGAAGTGATTACAGAGTTACACATTTGAGAATCTCGATCGGCGTTGTCATACTGCATTGCAGGTGCGTGGTTCTGTTCATGCGGCACACGTATCGCATAAAATTTCTTGTGGTGGATCTCAGTGAGAGCATGTGGGCTTTGGGAGGTCTGGGCTATGGGCTTGGACCTTGGATAGAGTACATATGTTTCAGGCTGCCTGAGTCTTAATGGAATCTATGTTGCCTTCCAGCTCCGCCCCCACCGCTCTTTCCAATATCCTCACGAACGCTTTTCTTTTCTTCTCTTCCTCGTCTTTGGCCTTGATGTCGTCGATCTTCAGATCACTCCAATGCTCATTCATCAGATCTCTCAATCTCTCAGCTGATTTGGGAAGCCCCAGCGTCTTCACTGCACCCAATGTCCGCTCATCGATGAATGGGTAGAATTTCGGCCAAATGGCCTGTATCCGCCGCCCGAAAATGTCCAGTCCCGTCTTCCCAAGACCTTTGGTGTGCTTCTTCAGCATCTCCCTTTCCTTGTCCACATCGTATCCAGACTCTTCTCGTACTCTCTCCAAGCTCACATCGTCCTCGCCATTTCCCAGGTGTTCCACGACCGCATCAGCCAAAAGGACCAACTCCTCCGCGGTCTTCTGCCGGTGCTGCGTCCGCGCTTTGTCGAGCGCTTCTCTACACCCCTCTTTGTCCGCTTCCCTGATCTTTTTCGGAGTAATCAACTCGTATGGAGCGTTAAAGATCGTGCGGATCGAGCGGAGACCGAGCATATGGCCGATGGGCCGGCTCAGTATCAAGGCACATATCAATTCTTCGAAAGGGGTGAAGGTTGAAGAGGAATAGGTACGTGTGCCAGCGCCACGGTTCTGAAGATCCTCAATCTCGTCTTTGGGGCGGCAGAGGTCGAGTGAGGAGGGTGAGAGGATGAATTGGAGTATCTTTATGGGATCGACGGTGGTGGGTGGTGTACCGCGGCCAGAGCGACGTGGAGCTTTCTTGGAGTCGGCAGGAGGTTGGGCTTTGCGCTTTTTGGATGCGTCATTGGTTGGGGGGCTTTGTCCTTTCGGAGCCATCTTTGCTGGAAGTGGTATCCTTAGAATCTGATGCTTGCGCCGGCGCTGGGTGCGTAGATTCCCCAGCGTTCTCGGCTTTGGAGCCCTTGGATTGAGATCTCTTGGGAGGCATTGTGGGTGGTAATGAGGGAGGTCGAAGCGGAGGAGAGCGAGGAAGCCCGGCACCCAGGGAACCCCTGGAGCTTGTCGTCATGACCTGAAGAGCCCAGCAATCTCCAATTGACGATCTGCCGCACCCCCAGATCTGACGCGCTAGTCACGCGTGCTCGGCGTGTTTAGCGTCTGAGATTAGCGACCGTTTTCTTCATCGGAAAAGTCGAAGTCGCATGGCTTCACCAATTTAGTATTTATCTTATTTAATTGTGCCTGAGATCTGTCGTCATCTCTGATAATTCCAAACATGCATAAGTCCCCTTCCACAGAGGCGATGACGAGATCCCCTCATAAGACAATGCATAAATCACCTTCCAAAGAAACGATCATGAGTTCTCCCCACAAGAACGCTCCCCACCTCAAACCCTCCACAACATCTGCACCTGGAGTCGCGCAGGGCTCGCCTCGCAGGTTGCGCAAGCTACAGTCCGCACATCAGCTCAGTTCCAACTACACAGCTTTCAATGCCCCTTCCTTGATCTCCCAGCAACGACAGCAGCAACAACTGACCACAAACATTTCTCAAAATCTCTCAATCCCGCCAGTTCCTGCACTACCTTCCCCACAAAACCACAGTCGCCCGCGCGCCAACAGCGACGTCCCAAGTCCGCATACAGGGCCATTACCGACCCGAAGTGCAGTTGCCAAGAAAAAGGAAGATCCAAAGAACGAATTAAAGGCTCTTCTGCGGCGCAGCCCCAAGGGCGATGTCCTAGGAGCTATGGACGATCTGAGACATTTGATCTTGGTTGATGGTCTTGAGGCCGACAGCGATGGCATGGTGCGTATTATATCGCATCTAACCTTCATGTCCGACGTTCTGCTAACGCACTATGCAGTCCGACCTTCGCATTTACATCTGGTCTATACTTCTAGACGCTCCGCCCCTGGCAACAGACACATATCTCGATCTCATACGCCGCGGCCCTTCGCCAGCTTATGCTAAGATACGAAACGACACCCACCGCACACTGATGACGAATCCTTTGTTCAAGCGCCGAGTCAGGGAAAATTCAATTATCCGCCTTCTCAACGCCATTGCCTGGAGATTGCATGATGCCAAAGCTGATCGAGGAATCGATTCGAGTCGAATGACCAATGCCTCGAATGATCTAGGTAGCCCAGAGCTCCACCATGTTTCGCCAGTCATCAAGCACGCACAAGGAGCTTCGACCGCTACGACGGACGGCTCTGAAGCCGGCGGATCGGAACCAGGAATCTATGTTCAAGGCATGAACGTCCTCAGCGCTCCTTTCCTTTACGCTGCAAGAACTGAACCTCAAGCATTCGTTGCTTTTCATCGTTTCATCACCCGTGAATGCCCAGGGTACATTCGAGGGGCAATGGACGGTGTCCATAAGGGAGTAGCTCTGGTTGAGAGGTGTCTGGCAATTGCAGATCCAAAGCTCTCGACGTACATGGTATCAAAGGGAGTAAAAGCCCAGATCTACGCCTTTGCATCGGTCCTTACTATGAGTGCTTGCACCCCTCCCTTACCCGAAGTTCTTTTGTTGTGGGATTTTCTCTTTGCCTACGGGTCACATTTGAACATTTTATGCATTTGTGCTCAACTCGTGATGATGAGGGAAGACCTCATGGCTGACAGCAGGTATGAAATACAAACCCTTCGTATGTTATGGGCTGCATTGCTAACGAGCAATTGACAGTCCTGGCAAGCTACTGAGATCATTTCCGCCATTGCAAGCAAAAAACGTCATTACTCTCACGGTCAGCATCGTTCAAAAGATACCTCGCGACCTCTACGATGAGCTTGTACACCATGCAGAATGAATTTACAGGCCTATCACGACTGAATCTTACATTCCAGATTCTTCTTACTCCATCTGATTTTATCGCACGAATATCTGAGCATTAGCAATGCGTATGATTGAAAACACTATCGAATAGGGCGTCCCTTCGAAGGTCGGCCCGATCCAGATTGAGTTGCTATGATTGTTATTTCCATCGTCTACAAGTTGACCGAGTGAATGTTTACGTGCATGGGTGCTACTTACCATAGTGGACTTGATCAGCGGATTCGGCCTCGTATCGAATAAGCGCGACGTCTCTTGCCCGTCTTGGAGGACTCCATTCACGCCAACCGTTAGTAAGATGCGGGGTTTGCTTCATGCATTCCCAAATTCATTAAAACCGTGATCCGTTGCAAGGCTCAAGAGCGCTGGTCCTTTCGAGTTACCAAGTCTATGGATACAGCTTCATTTTCAAGGTACCACGAGCTTTCATCTCCCGAATAAGATTGAAGCTCTCCGGGGGTTTTCCCATACACTCCTTTTACTTCACAACGGACGTCCAATTGTACCGCTTCTGTAATACCAATAACTGCTTTTGTCGTCATGACCTCCTTGGAAGGAAAAGTTATCGCCATCACAGGAGCCGCATCAGGCATTGGCCTTGCCACTAGTCACCTTCTTGCCTCCCGTGGCGCAGCTATCTCGATTGCAGATGTGAGACAAGAGCCTCTGGAAGCCGCTGTAGCCAATATTAAAAAGTCCGTCCCAAATGCAAAGATCTTTCACGAAGCCGTCAATGTCGCCAAAGATGACGAAGTGGGAGCTTGGCTCGACGAGACCGTCAAAGAGTTGGGGGGTTTGCACGGAGCGGCTAATCTTGCAGGGATCTTGAAGTCGACAGGGAAAGATGTTAAGGAGCTGACTGACGACGATTGGGATGCTGTGCTGGACGTTAATTTGAGGGGTGTCTTCAATTGTGTGAGGGCCGAGTTGCAGCGGATGGAGAAGGATGCGAGTATTGTCAATGCAAGCTCGGTGGCTGGACTGAAAGGCTACAAGAAAGGCAGCGCATATTCAGTGAGTAGCCTGCTTTCCTAGACAATGCGATCTCTGCGCTGTAAGGCACAGAGTAGGAGCAGCCTGTCCGCTTGACGTGTCTTACACCTACTGCCAAGAAACATGCTGACTTTGAACCTGTCCAGACGAGTAAGGTATGACGAGACTGGATCTTATAGTAGGGCTTCTTCTGGTTGTGCTGATAAGTATGATAGCATGGAGTCATTGGCCTCACAAAAAGTGCAGCGCAAGAAGAGGGACATAGGAACATCAGGCTCAATTGCATCAACCCTGGTGCCGTTGATACACCTATGACGCAACCATTTTTCACACAGTCAACTGTCGATGGCATGCCCCTCTGTATCCCGCGGATGGGCAAAGCTGAGGAAATTGCAAAACTGATTGCGTTTCTCCTGAGCGATGAGAGCACATACATTACTGGCTCGTGTAACAATATCGATGGAGGTTACATGTCATAAGCTGGGACGCAGCTACGGTGCTTTGAATGAATCTATTTTCGGAATTCCGAGATTTAGTCTACACTACTCGATGAACCTCGGACGACTGAATAACATCTCGCTAGCAAAGGAAAAAATGCATGGGTATCATATGCAGGCAACCGTCTCACTTTGCCGCTCCATCTTCTTCATCACTAGCAAGCAAGCCCCTTCTCTCTCCAGGACTTATACCCCGCTCGGGGTCATCATCTACATCCTCTCTGGCGGCCCTATACAGGATATAATGCTGCACCATGAACACCACATCAAAGAAAATAGAGATTTGAGCCAACCCGAATTTGACAGGATTCCCGGTAATACCCGACCAATCGCTCTGTAGGCTCGAATCGATGACCAATTGGGCGATAGAGAGAAAGCCACCGAGAGAGTCTGTGAGAACCTGATATATGCTCCAGCCAACGGTCGATTGACGTTGGTAATTCGTCCAGACTTGCGGCATGTACTTCACCAGTGTGACCAGAAGTTTGACAGCGCCGAGGCCATATGCCTGATAATTCCTTAGCAAAACGCTTGTTCTATCAACATTCAACACTTACTACATCAATCCATGCCCAAGCACCAGCATCCTTTCCTTCATCGCGTCCTTTGACCAGGACCATGACCACGACAAACACAACCCCAAGAAAGCTTACAAATATAATTCCCCATATGAATCTGCTCAGTCTCCACCGCCTTTTCTCGAAACCCCACAGCCGTGGCCAAAATTGGCTGAATGTAATACAGCAGATGACCAAAGCGTGAACAGCAAAAAGTACATCATTGAATTGATTGGTATTCTCTTGACCATTGTTTCGGGCTCTGTATTGCGCACGTATGAGGGGCGAGTAATAGAAGGAGGTTGTTTGAAGGGACAGGCAGGTGAAGCCGAAGACGTTGAGGATGGGAAATGCGGGAGTGGTGCCGGCGGTGGATTTGCGTGTGTAGTTTAGCCACGGTTGGGGATAGAAGGATAGGGACCAGGATAGGGTACTAGGGGAAGACGTTAGGATGGGATTTAAGTTGGGTTGACGTTTGACGAGGTGGTACTAAATCCAACCAAACAATCTAGGGGCAAAGATGTTAGCAGCGGTGTGAGTTGTAATAAGGAGTGATGGATACCGTGACAAGCCTTCAAGAAAAGCAACCGATGGAGCAGGCATAGTGATGTCTGCGATTTCCTAGACAAGGATGCAACCTATTCTACTTCTTATAGCTAGCAAAGATGATTGTTGTATGTATGCCTAGGTAAGCTTTGAAGCGTAGAGAATCCGCATTGGACCCCCATCTTGAGGCATTACATCCTGCAGGTTCTACCTGCTGATTGAGACGTGACAGGAGCATCTCGTTCCTTCCGTTCGAATTTCCAGAGTACATCACTAGAACTATCGATAAGCCCTAGGAGCTTTGTGAGCCGGATTTGGCGCTAAATCCAGGCACCGCCGCACCAAATTTAGGGTGGAGCTACCGTCCGCCCCGCCCAAGCCCCAGAGCCGCGTTGGCAACCACTTCGCTTCGAAGGCTTCCACTTATTCCTTTACACTTGCAGACTCTCTCCAACCTCCCAATTCCTACCCCCGACAAGTTGTCACAATGAAGAAATTTGGTCTTGGCAAAAAGAAAGACGACGGCGATGAAGACAAACAACGCTCTGCCCTCTTTGGCGGCAGGTCGAAGAACAAATCCCCCAATCCTCAAACCGCGAACCCTTACGCCAATCTCCCCACTGCGGCTGATGCCTACAACTCAGCAAAAGCAAATGCCGGTGTACCTGGATATGCGCAGCGTGGACCAAGTCCCGCTACTCCAGCCGCGCAGCCAGGTGGGCGTGGAGGCTACCTCGATGAGAAAAAGGGTGGTTATGGGGGCATGAACGGAGGTTATCCCGATGAGAAGAAATCTGGAGGGTACGGAGGTATGAACCATGGTCCGCCACAAAACGATGGCGGGTATGGAGCAGATCGGTATCGAGCACAAAGCGGCTATGGCACTGATCGACACGGCGGTGGAAGCTCGCAAGCCGAGAGTGGTAGCTCAAGATACGGGCCAGGTGGCTATGGGGGGCTTGGGCCGGCTAGCAATGCGGCAGATGATAACAGAGACGCTCTATTCGGTGGTGCCAAAGAACGTGTCCAGAAACAAACAAATCAGCAGATGGGTTACGGTCAGCCGCCTCCTTATGAAGAAGGTCAATCTGGGGATCAATTGGGAGGCTACGGTGGTGGATCCAGCTACGAAGCGTATGGAGATAGGCAGTTGACCGCTGAGGAGGAGGAAGAAGAGGATGTACAGGCTACGAAGCAGCAGATTCGATTCATCAAACAGGAAGACGTTTCGTCTACTCGAAACGCTTTACGAATTGCCGCTCAGGCTGAAGAAACTGGGTAAGAGGCTTCATCAATTGCAGAAATCGGACACTAATATACGATACCAGGATGAACACCCTCGCCAGAATCGGCGCCCAAGGAGAGCGCATGCACAACACCGAAAAAAATCTCGACCTTACCCAAAACCACAATCGTGACGCTGAAGATAAAGCCCGTGAGCTCAAAAAACTCAACCGCAGTATGTTCGCCGTGCACGTCTCCAACCCCTTCACAGCAACATCCCGCGCCGAGCGAATGGATGCCGATGTGCTCGAACGGCACCATCTGGAACGAGAAGCGAGGGAAGCCACCCGACGGGCTGGATATCAAACAAATCAGCGCATGGAAAAGACGTTCAAGGATCTGAGTAAACAGGGGCCGAATGCTGCAGCGAAGAAACAGTCGAGTCTGGCGGAGAGGGCGAAGTATCAGTTTGAGGCTGATAGTGACGATGATGAGATGGAGAATGAGGTTAGTTAGGCTTTTTCACGAGTCCTGGAGTTGTTGTATTGCACATGCTAACTGTTGGTATCTTCAAGATTGATTCCAATCTTGATGCCCTTGGGGGTGCCGCCGGTCGACTCAATGGCTTGGCCAAAGCTACGAATAAGGAACTTGAGGAACAGAATGAGTTGCTTGAGACGGTCAACTTAAAGGTGAGCTGCTTGATCCCTATATATGTTGAAAGATTAGAAGCTAATCATCCTTGCAGAGCACAAAAGTGGACGACCAGATCGCTATGAATCGGGCACGACTCGATAGATTCCATTAATCTCATCTTGATTTATTGCATTCCTGGCGTTGGCAAGTATGCTGCCCTCACGAAAATCCCGTGAGCTCTAGGCATGCCATCAAATACGAGCAATGTAAAGCAGGTAGTTCCGTTTTGCATTCGTCTCTAAAGCTTGACCAAAGCTTCGTGTTCCTTCATTTTGTTATCCTTGACGGTCTCTCGCTGTAAAGGAAATTCGATCGTGGCCAAATTCCCCATGGTAGCAACATAAATGTAATCCCTCTCTGTTCTGTGTTCGCCATGCGAGGTTGACTATGACACTACTCGGCTCTCAATGAAACCTTGCGTTCACATCACTGGCTCTGCCTTTTCTCGATAAGCTTATAACGTGCTCTCATACCTCTTTGCCCGGGTTGCCGTTACCCATTCTCAACTGGTAGGTGGATAAGTGGCTTTGGGACACTCCATGAGGGAAGAATGGACGGCGCAATGTGTGATTAGAAGTAACACATGGAATAACATTTCCTGTATCCTAGTTGAGCATTCTCTCCAGAAGGCTACCATGTGGCCAGAGGCGTCGGGCGGCACAATTGGATGTTTGCCGGGACACCAACTGAAAAGTCAAGTTGTGATACGTCAATGGGGTATATCTCAAATCAAGAAAAACTCGAAAATTCTGCCGATCATTTGAACCTTCTCCGATTCATAGTAAATCAGCTGCTCATGGATCATTCAAAAGGCAGCTCGACTCCGTCCATCAGCACTGATGGCAACGGCATTAACGATTCGCGGTTTCCGGACCAAGCACGAGGCAAAAATCCGCCAGCCGGACGTTGTCTTTAATGTAACTCGCCAAGAAGCTCGCCAAGCCATATCGATTCTCAACACTATATACAACAGCCAAAATCTCGAAGATCTGCCATCCTGTGACCGTACCTCCTACGGTCCGCAGATCGAATGCGACTGGTTCCTCGACGGAATGTATGTGTCTGAACCTCGATGTATCTTTTTCAAAGGGAAACTGGGTGTTTGAGATTCTCATGATGCCGCTCAGGACTTCGTGGGCGAAAGCAGCATCGCGGTCGTCGGAAAAGCTTTGTATGATTTCGATGAACTCATGGGGTTCGTAAATGAACTCTCGGAAGGGAGAGGAAGGCCAGACGCTAAGGCGGGTGGATGTCTGGTTTTCAATTGGTGAGATTGATATGAAGACGTTTGATGGTAAGGAAGCAGCTAGAGTGCCGGCAATGAATATCAAAGCTGACAGAGCTGAAGGGATCATTATATTGTTTGAAATATGATCCAGAGATTTGAGCACAAAAGTCATAGATAATACTCACTGGATGGCTCTGCGCTTATACGGACCAGCCTCCGAGCTTGACGCTTATTTTCAATGTAGAGGCTTCATTGTCGGGTAGATACTTGCACGGGAGTTCCCATCATCGGTGATACTGGCGAGCACGTGAAAGTGTGTGACGAGACTCGGACCAAAGAAATGTAATGCCGAAAGAGAACACCGCTATTAAGCCGCACAGGCTGCGTTGAATCGAATGGAGACTAAACTAGGTACCCCTTCTTGAAGTCGAGGTTTCGTTCTGTGTTTTGTCACCTTATTCCCAGATATCGTTTGGACAATACGCTGCGCGTACCTTTCCATATCCATTCATGATATGGGCTTTTCTTCACGAAGTTTTAACAACGATCTTGATTTACTGAGGATTGCCGCTTTCCTCGATGTTCAGGTTGCTATTAGGGACCCGTCTGTACGCTGTCCATTCCCTTCTAGATTTCGTGGACTCCGTAAGTATGCTAGTGATGTCGAAGCGAAGGTTCAGATACTGCACCATTACAGGCTATGAAATAGTACCGGCTACGACCGTGTGCATCAATATCGATGCCCTTGGGCCAAGTTGCTATTCTGGTCTTGAGCATGGCCTTTGCCACGTTCACTGATCACATCCTCAAAAAGTGTCAAGGCTGTGCTGTCGGAAATGCCACATTCGTCAACTGGCGATATAAAAAGATAATTACCAGATAGAGACGATCTGCGGTTACTCTGCCGGATTATCTCCCTTCCAGAACCTCACCGCCACAGATTGCTCCAATCACACCAGGCAAGCCACGATCGACTGCTGCTCTGCCGGAATATCTCCCTTGTGTTCGACCATTTTAATAGCCAATGGCTAGATTTAGAAACATGCCAGTGGTCTGCCTTCGCTCACTGCCGAACGGTCTTCGCAGATCATCCATCCTTATGCGAAGTAAGCTCATGCTATCGGCGGAAATGGCGTTCCCCACTGCTCCGTTGTCATGCAAGATACAATTCCGTTTCCTCGGAACATCCCTGTCAGTGGGCTGTGCTGAGTGCTGACAGGTTCATGGCGTGGTGTAGGGCTGACCATTTTGGATCCATGCTCTACCGTACATCGTCCACGGTAACCTACAATCGCATGGCCAAAGGAGCGTTACTGGGAAGACTCAGGGTTCCGACTGGTTGCTATGGCTTGATGGCCCTTTGGGCATGAAATCCGGACCAGTCGATGAGGAGCATACTTCGTCGACACTATTCGGTCTCGGTCACGGCTGTATGATGAGTACAGGGAACATGTCTGGTGCTTGGCCATCGATCCTATCATGGCTCGCATGGTCACGCATCCACATCAGAGCGCGCTACACATGACGACACAGTCCAGTCGGCGTCAACCCCACTCGACCAAAGGACGTCTTTTGTGGTGAGAAAGCCGCTATGGCGTCATGCAGCACTGTTTCGAAGACTGCGCGATGACATCGGCTCCAGCACACCTCTTGGCACGCTAAGCCGTTCTTGAATCTCGAGTCCTGCGTATCGGCGCCTTTGCCGGGCGCCACCACCTGCAAAGTGTTCCTGATCCCCACAGACCGGGAGATAAGCAGCGTCATGATTTCGATTTGGTCTATCAGAAGCCCCAGTAGCCTTGTCAAATGTCCTGGCCGAAGCAAGTTGGTAGTCCAGATACCGTGTCGACTACAGGAAGCTTCGGACGACTACAGCAATAAGGGGGGCGGGTCGAGTGCGTACAGCAAGGGGAAAAACTCGAAGAATTACACTCTCAATTGCCCAGCGGCACCAACACTGCTTCGCTTGCTTCGCACGCACGTGCAATGACTTCATGTGTGCCATACACTTTCATTGCCGTGGGGCCATGTGAACAACGGGATGCGGCCATGCCCGGCTGTCCACATTGCCTTTCGGTACGGATATGTCCAGAGCAGCGATGGAGGTCGTCCGCCTTCAGGACTTCACTCTGACACCTCTGACACCTTGTTCATGGGAGTCCCAGTTGCCGGGTGCTGACATGCACCGATGGTGTCGAGGTAGATGCACATGGGATCAAGACCGAACATCGCCACGGGGGGTTTTGCCGGTTGGCAAGTTGCCATTGAGGCCTGCGCTGTTACACCATCCACTGCAGCGAAGCAGGACCGCCGGTGGTCACAGCCTTGCGGGTGAGTGGCAGGGGGCAGGTAAGCTCCGCGATGCCAAATGGCGTTTTGGTGGCTTGCGCCTGCACGCGGAAGGCTTTCCTCTGACTGGCCTCCTCAGTCCTGTCCGGATCAGCCACCCTAAGCAGTCAAGCGCCGTTTCGCTGGCTGAAGCACGATTGGGTGTCTTGCTGTCTGGGACTTGCTCCAAACAAAGACTGGTCACGAGTCTGACGTAGTAAAACATATGCCATCCGCATCCTGGCCCCCCCATCCCATCCTTCTCAGCCCTTTAGCGTCAGGGTTTCTGTGGGCGCAACGCCATAATGACCAAGGTGGTCGACCATCATGTATTCCCTACCCCTACCCCTACCCCTGTCCTGAACCTCTTCATTTCCCGCTCCCTTTCCCTGTGCGTGAGCACACTTGTATGTAATCTATTTAGACACATTCACCTCCGTCCTCCCACTGTTGATCATTCTTAAACATAGCCATCCCCCCGCTGATCACTGCACTCTTTCATCCATTCCTCCATTGTTCCTGCTTCTCGTATCCATCGAATGCAGACGTTCACAACAATAGCAACACTCTACACTCTCCACCTCCACTAGCCAACAAGCCCTGAGAGGTCCCAACCATTCCAGAACTCGTTGCGAGAAGTGATATAAACAAGATCACCGCCTTCTCCCACTGAACCATTATTCTTCGAGCGTGCAGATCACCCGCAACTGTAACTCGTCGGCAATATGACAATGACAATTGATCAGCGCAATCATCATCTCGGCTCCACAATGGGCTTCGACCACATGTCTTATGGCAACGGCCCTCAATTCACCAACCCATGGTCATCAGGTTCACCAGCACATCCTCAACTCTTCTCGAATCCCAACAATGCTGGGTTTGATGCGATTGCGAAACAGCAAGCCGCGCGCTCTACCACTGCGTCAATGCCGTACTCTTCGGTCCCAGCCAGCGCGCCGTCAATGAGCGCAGGGAATTATCAGTACAGCTCGTCAAGTTTACTCGACATGTCGCAAGACCTCCTCAACCACCCGAGATCCACATATGAGCAGGGCTATTCAGCTCCTCCATCATCCGTCACAACATATGCCCCAACATCAGCGCCATACATAAGTAGCTATGATGGTGTCGCGCAACCGCAGCAACATGATGATGCTAGGCGGTTATCACATTCGTCAGTGCCATTCCGATACACCATCCTCAACGACCATTAGCTAACACGGACAACAGAAGCTCTGTCTCCTCCACTTCACAACCACAAGCATCCTTCACCGATGCACTCGACGCAAGCCGAGGCATGGTCGCTCTCAGCCAAGATCTGACCACACCAAGGAACATTTATGGCTCTCGAAGTGATCGCGGGTCATCTGATGGATATGGTTTTCCATCAACGCACTCATCGCATTCCTCAATCTCAGATGCCAGCTACACCCCATCTTACTACAGCGGTTCTGTCGCCTCTTCGGTGTCCGACTACGGTTCCCAATCCGACATGGAATCAGTCAGCTCGCGAACACTACCCAGACCGACTGGCCTCATCGACACTGCATCATTGCCAGGACCTCAGTCTATGATGGGTCAATTCAACTCGAAAGTCTCATCGAGTACGCAGAAGAAGCACAAGTGTAAGATCTGCGACAAGCGATTCACTCGACCGAGCTCGCTGCAGACCCATATGTACAGCCATACTGGTGAGAAGCCGTATGCTTGTGAGGCTGAGGGATGTGGCCGTCACTTCTCGGTGGTTTCAAACTTGCGCCGACATCGCAAAGTCCACAAGAGCGATCGTGGTTCTGATCACGAGTCCCCTGAGGGATCATGGGCATCGGAGAAGTGATCTGGAACTTCTTGATTGGCGCTCTAGGACCGCTATTGCCAACGATTCTACATTGATCTCACAAACCCGCCGTTGCCGCCTCCACACAATCAGGATACTGCGCTTTTGCATACCGATGGCAGAGGCTTCATCCCGCCCTGACATCAATCTCCGTTTACAACTTGCCGCACATGATTCATAAATCCCGCATTTTACCGTCGCTACATACCGACACGGTGCTCATTTAGCAGGGCGTTTAAGGGTTACTTTGCATAGGGGTGTAAGACTACATCTGAACGCGCGATACCCACATTCGCTATGGCGATTGGTATGCAATTCATGTACTATAGCTAGGACGCAATTTGAACACATTACTATCATCCAGTGTCCTTTGCTCTATGTACCTAGGCACACTGAGAATATATGACCGCTAATGTTTACGAGAGATATTCTGAGGCCGACCTTCCCCATCATCCCCCATCATTTCCACTTTCCCCAACATCAATTCCTCCCGATCTGACTTCCATTACTAGCGCATTATGTTGCTGTTTCAGCATCATCAAATGCCGTCAGTGGCGCCCATCCCTGTCCCACACCGCTACTAAGCGAAAATTCAATGTACCTTCTGATTCGGGCTAAGCGAGCTACTGAGGACTACCTCGAGTTTGTGGAGAACCATCCAAAGGACTTGACGGGAAATATTCCGTCCACGATGAGGAGGGATTCCGCATGGAATTCGATATCGAGTCCATATCGCTCCTTGCTGTGTGGTGACTGTTGAGAGTGAATTTGGCGAAGTCCCCTGACTGGCCAACTGCTCTGGCGACGGAGAATAAGGGTCCCCTCAGCCTGAATTCGACTCGCACTAACCGCACACGCACGCTCATGTGGTACATACGACAGAGAAATCCCAAAAATCTCTGAAAAGGGCGTAGCTCTTGAAATGCCGCATCGCAGGTTCTCTGCAGGCGCGGGACGCCTTCATCGGCAACACGCTCTCACCACTCACAAATCGCCGAGGTTGCTGTAAAAAATTGCCCTGGTGGCTGACTGCGTACCTGGTGACTGGAGCGAAAGCTGCCTGTATGCGTTATGCAGGGTTTGTTCGTTCATCACGGCGCTCGACAATGAAGAAGAGAAATCCCAATCAGGCTAGCTCGGGTTTGAACCGAGCACCCAGAAGATGCAGGCTTCTGCAAGGTAACGGCAACAGTCCATCTAGATGCTCAAAGCAGAAAGCAAGTGGTCTCGGGCTCGTCCTGTTTTGGAAGGGTACAGTGCCAAGATGACGCATTTGGAATCCTGAAACCGTTCGATGAAGTTGCTATTGGGAGGTGCTGACCATGAATATCCGTCTTGGCTGCATCATTGTGTCGTTACTCTTTGCTGGCCGAAAATTAGATCTTGAGCTGTTTTTCAATTCGTATTGGATGAAGACTCTCGATAACGACACTTTGCATGCGATCAGGATCTGGCCCAGGCCGAGATTGTGCAGGTATGTTGCATTAGCTTTTGTCTTGGCCAGCTTGTTTTGTCTGTGAGTCATTCGATTCTCGAAGTCTAGAAGAATACAATGCGGAATGATCTCGCCACCTAGAAGGTATACTCCTCCAAGCTATGCTCCTAGCAAATAGTGGGAGTATTCTGCTGCATGTGGTCAACCCTTCCTTTTCCCCTCGGTCATGCGTAGATCCCGAAGGATCAAAATCTCGAACGACGGTAGCGGAACAGAAAAAGCGCTTCAATGGGGAAGGTGTAGAACCCCACACCATTGTTGATGCAGTGGTCGCTCTAAGCAGAGCGGAAATCCTGAAGGATTCTGCAAATCGTTGCGGAAAATCTCACTACAGCACACCCTTCTCGAGCGCTTCAAGCAGCCCTGAAGGATCATGCAGCTGCGATGTACGACAATTGAAGTCGAGAATTCCCTCAATCAAGCATAGCTTACGCCTGGTTGATGTAGCTATGGATCAAGCGCGACGGAATGTGGGATTGTGCAGTCATGACGCTTGGTGGCGGTGGGGAAAGGGACTTCAGTGAAGTATCCCATGTGCTGCCGGGGTGGCTGCTTTTTCTCTTGACATGCCACTGAGTCAGCTACTGTTGCAGATCGTGAGATTGCATCACGAGTGGAGGATTATTACAAAAGAAAAACCATTATACAATCTGAAGGAAGCAGAAGAGTATAACAGGAGTGTCTTGTGTACACGCAGGATGCGTAGATTGTACAGGCTGTCGGAGGTCAAGACTCTGGACTCGTCGTCTATGGAGCCATTCTGCCCTGATCAAGACGACTGTAATGTGCGATGTTCATAGGATGTAAGACTGTGGACATCGTGTTGGAATGGTAGGAGAGCTTACTTTCCTTCATACGGTTTCAATGCGAAAATCTCTGGTTCTCTAAAGGAAAATGAGAAAAAAGAAGATTTGATTTCGCTGCAATGTTTAAAGGGAACAACAAGCTTAGAGGTGTACTGAGAGCTTTGATGCGAAATTTGCAACATTTAACTCGATAAGATATCTCAATAGACAACAAGCCATCGTGATGGAGGTTCAAAGAAGTTCTCATGACCTGAAGGGTTGAAGACTAGTTTGGCCTATATCACGTGTTGTTTCAACACTATCCAACAACCAAAAAATGCAAAAGAATCAACATCTGATCATCTTAGGGAACACCCCGCTACACTGTATTGGATTACCACTATTTCAGATCATACAGTGAGTGCTATTTTAGCACGTAAGGCTTAAGTATGTCTGCGCGTTTTTCACAAAGAGGAGATAAATCTCGACTCAATGCGGTCAACAGTGAGGAGGGACCCGGGAATCGAACTCTGGCTCTGCGGCGCAGGACTTGACCTGTTAGCGTAAAGCTACGCTGTCCATTACCACTCGGCCATTGTCCGATTCTTGCAAATACAGGTCTTCTATTAATATATAACCAACGTTTGCCAAGATATTTCTCTTTTGGCATGGGAATCTATTTGCAACAAGGTCTCTTCTACTCATAAGCATCGAGTGATGGTACCATACCATAGAGATCTCGCCACCATTCCATCCTACAGTGTACCTGATGAAATAGCTTCAAGCAGTCTACCCCTTAATTACAATGCTGGTCGATTGAATCCCAGATCCATGAGCATAACAACCGGCCTCCTTTTGTCTACACCGTCAGCCCTGCTCCGGCCCTTCACTCTAGCCGGAGCGGAAATGAGTATGCCTCCGGTTGTTGTTGTTGTTCAGGCTGTTGCCATGCGAATGTTTACACTAGCGCGGAGGGAGGAACACAAATATCGCCCACCTTTTCCCTCTCTCTTTCTCCTTCTTCATGGAAAGCAGAGCTTATATGACCGAACACGCACATACACATACACACGCACAAACACACTTACACATTATGTCCTCTCTCCAGCACGTTCCCCATCTTGCTATGACGTTTTTACCGAGCAATACAGACTGGTCCCTAGTCCTCAGTTACACTCTCCTCCTCACATGCCTGGCCGCATTGACCTGGTGGGTTGGGCCTCCAGCTCCACCCCCTGTGCAATACACACTGTCTATGGTCTCCCCGCCGAGCATCCCCAAGCACTCTATCAGTAGTCACGACCCAGCTCAGCCCTCGCCGCTGTACTGGGCCCCCGTGGCGAAGGCAGTAGTCAGCTCGCGGACGACCTCCACTCGAAAGCGCAGTCCTTGCGCGATGATCGAAAGCCCTTCTCAAGAAAGTCTCAAAGCTCTCTGCCACTCCATGTCAGCGCTACGCCTTGACTATGAGCCGGACAGTCTCTGTCTGGCCATGTCAAAGCTCTCGCTCGACAGGCGAAAGCCGAAGAGACGAAAGAAGACAGTACGGTTCGCAGAAGAGAGAAATGAAGTGCGCCTCGTTGCGAACTGGATTTGGAGACTAGACGTTGAAGAACGGCTAGGGTCCCTCCAGTTGCACTCCCCACGGACGGTGCACGTGCAGGTCGGCGGCGCTACTCCTGACGCGGTCGAAAGGGATGATGATGGCGACATCGTTATGTCTGGTTGATCGCTGTCGACATAGGAGGGTGTTGGCTGGCTGTGACGTTCGTGCGGGGCCTGCAAGGGACGAGCAAAGGTTTGTCGAGGTATTAGGGCGTTCCTTTTGTCCACTGAACCTACAAAAATACCAAAAAAAATTGAAACTTACTAAAACAATCACCAAAAAATTCTATTCGTTGGCGGGGGGCTTTGGATGACCGAATTGCTCTTTTGGGGCTTAATGTATAGGCATCGTTGATTTTGGTGGAGCTGTGTTGTTGGGCCTTTTCGCATGTGGTGGAGCTGTTATTGGCCTATTTGTTTGCGTCGATTTTCATTTTCCTGGATAGACGCTGCTGACTTCTTCGAACATTCTACTATAGTGGCGACATCATCAGACGGATGGCAGATGCAGCCTTGAATGCATCCCTTTTTTTCATCACTGCCTCTAGCTTGATCTTAGGGTTTGGAGAAGAAAAGCTGGAGAAATGACAGAATTGTCGTGGCGGGTTTTGTCGGTCAACGAAGCACAGCGGTGATGGAGGGAGTATGGAAAATTTTGATTCGGTGAGGCGATAGCAACTCATACAACTTACCAACAACGCTGTGTCCTGACCTCCTTCGCAGCTGCGTTACACAATTCCACCTTAATCCCCGCTCCAGTCAAAACATGTATCCAAAGCCTCTGGGTATCACTCAATCGATCATTTTCGCTCTTCACCTCCGCGAACATAACCTCCTCATTCCCCGGATGCCACAAGAACAGGTCCGGGATCCCGCCACCACGCTGCTGATACTCCTGCGCCATCACCTTGCAAACTGTAGCCAGTGCCTCGCCTCGAAAAGATCCCACAATCTCCAGCAAATCTTCAAATTCATACGACCAATCAATGCCCACTATACACGTCTGCTTCTCCTTTTCGCGAACATATACTTCCTGGAGCAGTCTCGCCGCGTCGCCATTGGCGATCTCGACGAGGCGGTGGTTAATCTCTGAAGCTCGAGAAGGGTAGAAGGCGTCTGTATGGAGATCGAGAGGGCAGGTCTGGTAAGGTGTTTGGAAGACGTTGGGAATATAGGTGAAGAGCACATTGTAGAAGAGATAGCCGAAGAGGGTACGGACGATGCCGCCTTCAGAGTGGTATCCCTTCCAGCCCTGATCGCGGTACCAGCTTAGGCACATTGCTTCGACGCTGCATTCGCCGCCGCCTTCTCTTTCGTCGACCCAGATTGTCTTGCCGCCTCTTCGGGGAGTAGCGGCGTCGCTTTCTCTTCGATTCCCGTTGCGACTGGGAGTGCGCTCTTTTTCGATGCGGATGCCTTCGACCGTTCTTTCTAGGGGTTTTGCTAGGCGGACGTGGCCGAAGTCATGCTGTTCTCTTTTGACAATTTTCAGCGCCTTCTCTAGCTTCATGACTCGCTTTTGTAAGTCGTAATGATAGATGAGATGGCACTCTCGGTCTTGGAGACCATCCTCGCAGGTCTGTAGTGCTACCTTCTTCCAATATTTCTTTTGTGCCTCTTCTGAGCGTCCTTCATCAGGCTTCAAAGCCCACATGTAGTGCTCCTCTAAGAGAGCTTTGCGCTGGTACCAAGCTCCGCGTCTTGCGGCATGAAACAGATGCTGATCGAGTAGCTCTGTCAACATCTGGTGCTCCCTCTCGTGCTCCTTGAAGCGGCCAAGGACGTAGGTGCCCTTATGGACAATTCGAGTATACACCCATGCGGGCGAGAAGCGACGAAGATAAGCTCCTTCACCGACCTCGTAGACTCGTTCTTCCTTTCGTTGTTCTTCTTTCAGGATGACTCTCCACCTCGGGTAGACCTCTTCGAAAATGTCTTTGACTACCTGTAGGCCGTCTTTTCTGACCGTGCCATTGAACTCAAGGATGAAATCTATTCGAAATTGTGTGCGTATCGATGCTTCAAATTCTAGTAAATCTGACCTAGTGGAGAAGATGTTCGTAGACCTGGAGACGATGTAGTCTGGAAAATTTCGTCTCGAAATCCGAGCGAGAATAATGGTGGTTAATGATTTCTCCGTCCATTGCGTTGAGCGATAGAAGACAAGATGAACACGTTCGAACAACCTCAAGGCTGGCGCTGAGAGACGTACGCAAGGACCAGTGTCCGCGAGTATCTTCCGAATGAAGTGCGAATCCCTGTTTACGTTACTTCCGTCAAGATTCTCTTTGTTTTCTATAAAATCTCGATCGCTATTGACAGACTCTTCTGTGTCTGACCTCTTCAAACTAGCCCACCCGAGACCACCTTGGCCCTGGCTTGTTCTTCGTAAGGCTTTCAGCAGGTCACCCTTGTTCTTGCCTTGCAATTTGGCCTCCTTCGCTATAGCCTTGAGCTCATCAAGAGTCAGGAGGGAAGAGGCCTCTTCTAACGTGCTGATATGACTTTCTGATCCATCAGCAAAAGTAAAATCCTCCCCTAACACGGTGTCTTTCGGCGCTTCAGCTTCGCCTGGGTTGGACTGGGCCGGTGTCTTGACAGTCGGAAGAATACGTGAACGCAAGAGATCCTCGACGGCTGCAGACAGGTCTGCAATGTCACCATAATAACCCAAACGGTTGATCCTGTGCCATTTTGCTGTTTTACGAAGGAAAAGTCTTACATATCTATCAAAACGATCAGTCCTGGCCTGCAAGCAGTCCAGAATTTGAGCCTTATTTACAGATATTGTCCTTCGTAGCTCAATTCTCTCCAATGCTTGAAAACAGCCATCTCTGCTTCGTCGAAGAGGTGTGACTCGTCTTCTAGGACCGTCTCTAGAGCTAAATTGAATGCATCTACGTAGATCGAGCTCTTACCCTGTATCCACTTCCTTTGGCCCAATCGCCCCTGCAAATCGAGGCTTCCGGCCTCGGCGACTCTTGTGGCCTCATATTCAGCAATTGCTTCCTTGTCGGTCTTGACGGGAGGTAGGGCGCTCTCTAAGTCTGTCTTGACAGTCTCTCCTCGGAGATCACCGTCGTCCTCAGACTCGGCTTCAGAGTCTGGTACTTCTCGACTAGGACGTCTGGAATTTTCTAGAGGAGTCGGGGCTCGCTCATTCTCTTCCTCTGCTTCGGACTCGTCTTTTCGAGACAAAGAACTGTCAGTGCTGTCGAGTCTTTTCAGACGCTTTGCGGTGGGAGTCTCATAATCAACGTCATCATATTTGGTGGAGGGTGGATGCTGAATCCGCTGACCAAGCATCTGATTGTGAGATGCAGGACTCCGGGTATGCAGAGCTGCCATGACACCTTCAGAGGCTCTCTCTTTTTTTCCGTCAAATTGCCAGCCTTGGATGATCGACGCCGGCGCGTGAATTTCCAGCGAGACGCGCTGCGCTAAAGTTTCCTGCAGAACATCGTCTTGACCAAAGGTCCCTGTCCACAGCCCTGCTGTAGTATCCGAACACCACCAAGAAAATGGCAGAAGGAAACCATGGCGCCATGCCAGACTTGTCAGATCTACCGGATGCAGATACTCCCATTCCTCCAATCGACAACATCCACGCACCCAAGACTGAGCCTGATTTCCTCTCTGCTTCTGCTCATGAGCAACATCCAATATACACTGGAGGCCAAGTGGACACGGAAATGCCGGAGGCTGCTGTACGATACCCAAACTCTCCATGTCATTGGCCAAAAGCCAATCGCTGACTCTGCCACCCTTCAAGCCCGTATTCATACCCCAACATCCAATCATGCCTCCAGCTATCCCAGTAACCCAGCGCACTGCGACTCCGACCCGCCCTGTCAATGGGACTGCTGAGATAACACCGCCTATGCCTTCGAAGGCGGCAAGTCACGGGGCGCCGGCACGGAGGTATCTGAATGAGAAGGTGACGGGGGTTTTACTGGAGGGAATGAAGAGGTTGGCTGCGGATAGGTTTGCACATCTATATTCGTATGTTGCGCTCTAAGTACTGATAGCAGACCTTCTCAGGCCTGAGGATCCTCTACGCGTGTTGGGTGAATTCCTACTGCAAAAGAGCAAGGAGCTGGAAGGCACAACGTGAGGTATGAGAAGAATTTCATGATTGCATAGCGCAGGAGTTGGGTCGATGGACGGACTTCGTTATACCCCATGATCTGCACTGTTCATGTACAGACTCACAAGTTACACTTACGCACCAAAAGTCACGTCTGGTAGGATATAGAAAGAGCAGATCTTCAAATTCAGATTGTGGAACGGGGTCTATAAATTCTAAGCTTCGACGCTTGAGAACAGCCCCGTGTCATATCCCAGCTCTTCGTGCCATCAACTGTACGCGTTCGCGCACAACTTCCATCTCTCCCACTTATGCCACCAATGTGCTTGCAGTCGCGCTCTCGTATCTCCATGTCGGCGGTAGGACACCAACGGACTTGTAGTATCGTGACAAGCGGTGGATACGGGACTCGATGAGAATGAGGCGGAATTTCGAGTCCTTGTCTTTGCGATAGCGCTCGAGATGCTTGCGTACGGCGACAGCCTAGTAAACGTAAATCCCTTTGGTCCGTATTAAAAGCAAGGAAATGATGGGATGAAACGCTACCTTCTTGATCAACATGTAGAGGTCCTCTGGGATCTCTGGGGCGAGGCCTATCGAGGGGAATTCACTCTGTCAGTCAATGACCAAGCAGAGGCAGTGTTGCAGAACAGGCGTTGGAAGATGTTCCTCTCGTACACCTCTTCAGAAAGGGTACACCGTACCGTTGGATTTGAGAATCCGGAGAATCTTGTTGCCTGCATCATCGAATTAGCCCCTCTTCGTTCAATGTCACCCAGCCCCGGATTTCTCACCAGTGACAACCTTGACCTGGGCGATACCGTGTGAATCCCTTAGCACACTAATTCAAACTCCGGTCAGTGACTTCATTATTCTAGAGTGTCTTCACAAACGTACACGCCAATCTGCGATGGTGTTGCGCCCTTTTTTGCCAACTTGCAGATTTGGTCCACCACCTGCTCAGGTGTAGTCTTGAGCCATGCTGGCGGTGTACGCGAGTAGGGAATGGCGCTGGCTGATATGCCCTTCCCGTTGCTGTGAAGGCGACCCATGATTGCGAATGTAGTCGTGAAAAGTTCTATGGTTGGTGGGAAAATCAAGATGTGGTGGTGGGCGCCAAGACCTGAGCTTCGCGCTAAGCGTTCCAAGCGAGGGTGCTGCTCTCTGGATGAAAATCTTTGCCCTCCTTTTAGAACTCACGCCAATCATCTACTTGCCTGCCAGTCGGGCAATGGAGCTTGGTTGCATTTCACAGGAGCACTAGCACTGACATGCTCTTACATTTTCTTCGCGTCGTCGAAAGATAACTAACTCAGCTTTCATTCCAATGCGAACGGGAGGGGAATCGAGCTTGATCGTTGATTCTAGTGATGTTAACGGTACGTCTTTTGTGCACTTCTGGGACTGCCATTCGAGCTCTTCTATGATGATATCCACATTACACATTATTTCTGGTACCTCTTATGTCAGAAGAGCAATCTTCGATGATCTACATGGACTTCTGATATCCATGCTCAACCCATCTTTCCACTCCTGCATGCATTGTCTTACTCGACTTGAACTGACATTACTCAATAGGAAGACCAGCCGAGATCCTCTCCAGTTCGATGTTATTGCAAAAGGAGCCATAGAATAGTCCCAGCACTGATCCCTCAAGGCGAAGGAGGGTTCATTGTACATAATCTTCATATGCCGGGGTATCTGCTGTGAACAAACACCGATTCATTCTACTCATGTCTTGCCTTGATGCAATGCGTTGCTGCTGCCTAGGCTTTGACCATCTGCCATACTCCGGTCATGCAAGGATACCAAGTAGCGACAATTTCCAAGGCCACAAATGCCAGATTGCAACCTTTCACGCAGCATGCAAGTCTTCCCCCCCGGCCCCAGTCGCCCGTAAGGTAGAGACTCTTGCGGCGGTGATTGATGTATGATTGGTGTGAAGGAGTAAATTGAGAGGGAGATTGAATTTT
>JAABUP010001636.1_pt1 | contig 46619 bp, 42 predicted proteins | sample 5559201 | NCBI WGS metagenome assembly JAABUP01 (sample SAMN10711887, study PRJNA513373) | rock metagenome | isolation source: Antarctica rocks | place: Antarctica
GCTCACGGTCTCTCGCTGAAAACAAGCGGGCAATGGTCCTAGTACCATGTTAGCTTTTACCATTATCCCGCACCTGGAAATCGTGGTCTGAAACTACCTGTGGAAATATTGTTGCGAAGACTTCGATGTCCTCACTCTTGTGCGTAGCTCTATGCTCCCAGTCCATGCCCAAACTCGCCTTCCCAATCATCCCAATGAGATTAAGCTGCGCGTATGTCTGCCCTAGACAATAATGTGGACCTGTCCCGAACACCAGCCAATTCTTAGTCTGGCTCTCTGCATCACCGGTTATCCAGCGATCGGGATCGAAATAGTCGGGATTGGGATATGCTTCAGCATCATGCAGCGCTGGCCAGCAAGAAGGTATTATCATGGAACCTTTGGGCACTGTGTAAGAGTCTGTCACCGGAAAGGCCTTCTTGACGAGGTAAGGGACGAAGATTACTGGTGGCCGATAACGGAGAGTTTCCTTCACAACGGCTCGGGTGTAAGGGAGATTCTCGAGAAGGTCCATACTGAAGCGAACATCCTTGTCGCCATTGCGTGCAGCAAGATTCTCTGCCCGCACCTTGTCCAAGATTTCAGGTCGGTCCGCCATGAGCTGGAAAAGCCAGGTGCTGGCGCTACTAGTAGCATCCTGCGAGGCAAAAAGAAACGTGAAGATTGTCTGGGATATTTCATAATCGGAAAAGTCTCGGACTACTGTGGCCGGTTTCTCTGATGGGTCCACAGCAATACCCTTCGCAATCTTGTGGTTGTATTTAGCGGAGTCGACCATGGATTTGATCCAAGCGTCCATAATGCACGTAATTTCGCCGCCGACAGCCATGCGGGCTTTACTCTTCGCAGCACATTTGGCAAACTCCTCAAGGACCATGTCGGCAGCTTTTTTACCATACCAGGTCTTGGTAAAGGGGATAATGATAGGGAAATTAACTAGCTCCAGAGCAGCTGTAATCATCCAGTAATCATCTGCAACTTTTTTGACCGCCGCGTCGGACATGTAATAACCCACAAAAGTCCGGAGCGAGACAGCGCACATGAGCTCCCGAAGGACAGGCATGAATGCAGTTCCCTTCTCCTTGTCCGCTTCCTTTGATATTTCCAAGAACTTCGCAAAGTACTTATCATAGACTTCCTCTTGACCTGGCAAATACAACTCCAATGCCTGGCGAGTGAAGAGGCCGTTCAATCCCTTTCGGTAGTCCACGTGGGCCTTCCCATCCAGGAACACCCAGTTGGTTGGTCGAAGCAGCTTGTACGCAACATCCACCACACAAGGTTTGGCGAACATTGGCGAGTTGAAGACCTTGCGAGCCATATCGCGTGACGAAGCAATAACCACGAATCTGACTACCAGTGTCAGTCATACTCCCTAAGCTATGATGACGTGAGTTCTGGGTCCATCATACTTGTGGAATACCGAGACGCAGCTCAATTCCCCACTGGCAAATTTTGCTTTATATTCGTCCATTTTCGGGTTCATTGACGACAGGAAAGGCCCAACGAACGGCATCTTCAATGCGGGTCCGACGATGGATCCTTTGTTCCAGATGTAAGTAACTGTAAGGAATCTCAGTCATCGTTCGTCTAGCAGCGTTGGCCGGCGCAAGGAGCTCACATTGATCATAAGCGACGAGTACTAGGAGAAACGTAACAAACACGCTGAGCCCACTGATGCCGTTGTAAGCTCTGGATAGGATGCCATTGTCCGACGACGCGATGGGCAAGTCTGCGTTCGCAAGGGGCGAGGCAAAGCTCGCATTCACGAGGGAAGCCATAGTGTAGATGCTTGCAATCCGTTACTCGAGAATAATGCTTTTGTTCGTAAAGGGACGAGTCTGCGCGGAACGAAAGGACAAGGAAAGGGAATCAGGGTGAAGCCTGTTAGGCCAAATGTGTTTCCATCGGTACAGTCCTCGCCACTCAATCCGCCCAGCGCCTTAGGAGATTGTCGTTGTCGGTGTGTCGACCTTTCTTTCTCAGGGGCCCCCACCGATGAAGCTAGCCCCGGAATTTGGCGTTTCCGTCAGACCACCCGGACCGCTAGCAGCAAGTATAGAGCAATAACCCTAACCCTAAGCAAAACGCTCCGATGGATGCATCGTGGATGCATCGTGGGGGCTCTGTCGTGTCTCGGGCCTTGAAACGAAGTACGACAAGACAAAATTCTAGTGTGGCAACCAGAAATGATACATGAAGAACGGGGTATAAATCAGGCCCGGTGGCGAAGATGCCCACTTTGAATATCCTCTAAAGTCATGTAATGCAAAAGGAGACCTGGAAGTCGCAAAGAGTTGGACCTGCGAGGTCTGACAAGAGTGATAGATTCCTATTGGTATCTTGTGATCCTCGTATGGAAAGCTTTCACTCCAGCCTGAGTGGAATTGGATCCAAAACTCACCCAAAACTCCCTAACCCCTTACCCCCTGCTTGTATGCTGTTTACAAATCGTCTTCCGTGCTTTTAGTATCTCGCTGCCCCCCCAGCCCCTTCAGTCTTCTTGCCAGAAGCCCCTCACCTGGCTCTGGTGTGCCTGGTCGCCCAAAGACACCACCGTAGCCAGAGTCTCCCTTGCTCAACTTGTTGTAACCATCGCTTTTTTGGCTGGAATTGCTCTTGTGAGAGCTCGACAACTGCACGCCAACAAGCCGATTCGATTTGTCGCTCAAAGGTGACTGAGGATCGCCAGAGGTGGTAGGTCTTGACGTGTCCAATTCCATGGCATCGTCGTCATTGATGCGATCCGAATTTGTGGGCCTCTGCCTTGCTACCGTGACAGTGAATGGCATCGCAGGTATGGGAGGGACGGGCCCGTCGTTGAGGGGAAACGTAGATCCACCAATGGTTCGGGTTGCCTGGCTGTCAAGCTCGTCTACCCCGAAACCGAACCCAGAACTTCGCCTTCGATAAGCTTTTTCGGCTGCAAGTTTGGCTCCTGTGCTAGAGCTTGGCCCTAACAGTGATTCTCTATTTGGCCTGTATGCATTGAATCGAGGTTGGGATACTTGGATCTCGTTACGCAACTGCTCTTTGTTGTCTGGTACACGGTTCGCAAAGACAACTCTTATCTGATGGTAAAGGTAGAAACGTCCTTTGGAAGGGCTGCAAATGTTTAGGTGTATGAGATAGCGTAAAGTTGATTTCTTCGATAAAGAAGCTAAACCGGACGTCATTTGGACCGGGGGACCATCGATGACAGAATCGGCAGAATACGATCGTTGCCGTACGAAAGTCTTCGTACCTGGTTCCATACCTTCCAGGTCGTAAGGAACTAAGAAAAGTTTCACGGCTGTTTTATTAGGATTTTTGATGATGATTTGCAGTTGCCCTTGCTGAGGTATTCTGTAGCTTCCTTTTGGTGGTTCAGAAGATGGTGAGGTCCGCCGCCTTTTCTTGGCTTTTCGGTTCCCCAGGTCTATAGCTGCTGCTTTACTTTCAGATTCATCGCGGTTAGAGTTGGTTGACTCAGCGTTATTGTCAACCTCCGAGACAGGTGTCTCTTTAGATTCCGCTGGAGTCAGTGATTGTTGAAGATCGATGTGGCCAACGTATGGACTTGGGTCGTCTTTGATTGCACTTCTACCATTACCAGCACTCCAGTTGTAGTAAACGGCAGGGAACGGAACACTAATGTGAGGGGGACATTTGGGCTTGCAACTACCCCTGCCCAGGACACCTATTTGTGCGGTAAAGTCTAATGGCCTAGAAGGAGCAGTTGACATCCAGCCTCGTAGAATCGATTCTTCGTAAGATCCCACCATCGATGCATGTTGCAAGGGTGATGACTCGGAATTGAAGGAGGTCCTACGAGAACGTAGACCTGGAGGAGTTTGGGGGGAGCTCGAGGCCTGAAGAGACCAATTTGAAGTCAAAGATCTTCGAGGTTGATGGGTATAGGGGAAGCTACTCTCCCTGCGATACGAAGGAGAATGACGGGTCGGTTGGCCAGAAGTGGCCCAAAGGTTGCCCGAATGGATGTTGTGGAAGGCATGAGGTGGAAGCGTACGTCGTCGACTGCCCTTTTCCGGACTGATCGATCGGTCTCGAGGGGAAAAGTCAAGATCGGTATTGTTTGATTGCTGAACTAGTGGGGTGGTCGGTGCTTTTAGGACATAGCTTGAAGAATGATATGAATTCAAAGAAGGTGCACGACTCCTCAGAGGCCTTCTGCCAAAGTCTGCATTGGTGGTATCTTGTGGACTAAAGCGGTGGCTTGGACCAAAGCTACGAAACGACGACGGAGGCGTGTACCAAGGGGTGGTGGGCGACGTTCCCAGTGGCCCATCGTGTAAGGTTTCCGAAGGACATCTCGAGCCATGTGGCGATTCTTGGACGGTTCCATTTTCCCCCGCGTGGTCAAGAGTGAAGTCCCCTGCATGAAGAGCTGATCGAGGTCTTTCGATCTCGGGGGAGCTAACTGATTGTCCATTTAGAGTACCAGGGTGGACTTTTGTGATGGTCTGAAGCTCGACGGCAGGAAGAAGAGGGCAGGGTTTCCGCGGCTCTACAGATTTCCGGTCACTTATAGGAGATTCGCCGTTGTTGGTCCGAAGATACTCTTGCCTAAGCTATCATTATGAAATAATGTCAGCTACGTTCTTTTATCATTCTCCAGCGAGTGCATGATTTAGAGGTCGGGTGACAGTTGAAAGACCCATTCCAGACCAAGCATTTTTTTGGAGTCGACCTTGACGACATAAAATGATCTCATCCAAGTCGAACAATGGGCATGAGAGCACGAGATTCAGTCTCGACATAAAGCAAGGCCTTCAAACGAACACAGGTTTAACAGAGGCCTCAATGCACCCTCTTGAATGGCTCATGAAGAGTCACATTCCCACACGCTACTCACCGCTTGATTCGGCACCCACGTTGGACTCTCGCCTCTCTTGATCCTTTCCATCAGCTCAGCTCGATCGGTACAGATATTTCCCCCCAGCTCAGCATCGGTGTCGTGGTCCTCTGGCACTTCCAACGACTCCTTCATGGGGACATCGGGTACAGGTCCATCGCAATCTTGAGTCCTTATGCTCTCCTCCGACCATGTCCGCATCATGATCTTGTCCTTGAGATGTTGGTCAGGAGGGGTCGTCTTGGACGACGGCCAGCCTGGATCCTGAGGGATTGGCATTGTGGAGGAGGGATGGTGGGCTGACAGGCATCAGGGACAGTGTTGGCACGATCGCTGCGTTGGGAAGTGAGTGATGGCCGTGAGTGGTAGTGCGTTGTCATGTAGTTGTGCAAATGCGGAGTTTATGCACAAGTCTACACAAGCATCACGATGCATGAGGACAAGGAAGGGTGGGGCGTGAAAGGAAGCCACATTGAGGCGAGCGAGTACAGGAGATGATGGGACCTGACTAGTTCTATGAGATGTTGTCGCAGAATTGGAATTGTGATTGTGCCTGGCGGTTCTTGAAGTCCTGTTGGACCCGCGTGACTGCCATTCCATCATTTAATGATGTTGCTGCTGCTTGCTCGGTTGCTCTATTTACCTCTTGGCTCTCTGTTATGCGGGGAGGCCGACACGTAAGTCTCCTACTGGCTCCGCTAAGCCCCAATGGGCCCAGGTGCAGCCAGGCTCGCCAGGGACATGCAAGAGCATGGTCCGATTGATGTACATCTATTACGCTACGCTACCTTACGCATGCACCAAACTGCGACAGCTCGGATGCGTCGACCATGCCTCGCCCTTTGCTATCGGGCTGCGTGAAAGGGGCTACGCTGATTGTCATCGTGATTCGTACTCTCATCCTCTCAACCCAAATCGTTTCGACTCTTCTATCGGCCAAAGCCAAACCAGCCCTTCCTTCCCTCTTTCTTCTCTTCGACGCTCCCTGGCCTGTCCGCCACGCCCTTCACCGCCTCCTCCGCGCTTCGACGGCTCCGGCCAGGGTATTCGATGTAGTTGAAGGCGACGTCGAGGAACAAGGGCTTGACCGGTATCGCCTCGACCGTTGGCGGGTAAGTCACCAGCCTGCTGAGATCCATCTTGCCCCGTGGGTACTCGTCCAGTCTCTCAACGAGCGGAGCCACTCTTCCCATCTGCGCTTGGTTGCCTTCTGTGCCATCCAGATGATGGAGCTCTACTAGAGCCCGCTGCTGAAACACTAAGCTTTCCAGCAAGCCGTGGAGGCTTCGTACTTGACTAGGCGACACTTCGAGGTTGGGCGCTTGGTCTGATACCTTCTCTGGAGACAGCATGTCCCGGGGAATACTCGAAATCAAATCCAGAGCGCGTGACAAAAGTGCGAGAGCGTTTCTTGTCTCTTGTAACAATGAACGGGAGCGTGCGATGGTCAGGCATCTAAGTGCTGCAAAATAAGCCCTTTTCGCTTGAAGTTCTTGAATGAATGTCTGGTCGGCGGCGACGCCTGGTAAGTCTTTGACCGAGTCCAGACTTTGCAGAGTGGAGTCATAGAGGACCACTCTCTCTTTCAACCGCATTAGCTTCCTTCCATTGCTCTCCACCTGCGCCGTCCTCGGCTTGCTGGCTCTCGAGTGCTTCACTGGCTGTTTCGCGGTCGCAGTCTCTAAACGTGCGCCATCCTGATTCCCACACAGAACACGATTCCTTCCAACCCTCCAACCGATTAGGGCATAATTTACCGCCGTCCTAGTGATCTGTAAAGATTGCATACGGCCATCGCTCTGGGAGACGCCTTCAACTGACAACTCGTCGATCGCTGTCTTCGTGGCATCAACTGCGTCTTGACTGGGGATCAGAACCTCGTCATACTCTGCTCCCTTCGCCTGCGGGCTTGCGTCTGGGTTTGATCTTAAAAAGGATAACAGACCGTCTTCTGCAATTGAGACTGCCGCAAGTGCCTGGGCTGTCGCAGCATCCTCTAAATTGACAGTTCGAGATCTCCACTGTATGGTTTTTGGAATGTTCTCGGCAGCGCCGCTGGATGACTTCTTTTGGGCTGCGGTCGGATCATCCAATGCTGCGGGGTTTCGCTTCGAGAGTTCTTGGATGAATTCATTGTCTGCTCGAGGAACAAACCTTGATACGATGGTATCAATCGACGTAGTCCGGGGGAACTTTTGTTGATAAGCCGCATATCGAATACTTGGGTCAATGGTGGTATTCAATAGGTCCCGAAAGAGATCATCTTGGTTGGCAGCATTCGATTGTGCAAGCGTCGTGTAGATTAGGCGTGCTTCAGAGTAGCCGCGCAGACAGCGCTCCCAGCTCTGCTTTTCGAAGCTGTTTGCTGCCAACAACGACACATGATATGCACGAGCTTCGAGAACGGCCTCTTTGCTAGCCTTTGAGACGGCCTGGTCCTTGAGTATTGTCACTAGTTGCCCAGCATAGAGACTGGCTTTGTGGAGTCGCGAACCGATATGTCGCTTTGTCGAACCTGTAATGCTTTTGGCTCCATCCGCAGAATTGGTTGATTTCATGTACATCGCTTGGGCCCAAGCTCGCTCAGACGAGAGTAATAGTAAGTAGACGAATCTACAGAACTGTCAGCACTTGCGCTATTCGTACTACCTAAGGTAAAGAAACTTGGCATACTCATGATTGTTCCCAATGTCTTCAGCCGTGACAGGAGCTTTTGCTGCGTATTTCCGGCCTTTAGGTGAAGTGTGATTTAGCTTTCGCCGCACAACAAGCAGACGCCTCGAGAGCTGCTTCCTGTAAGATCCATAATCACCAATGAGCAGAGCTTCCTCGCGTTGAGAGACAATGAAATTTGTAATATCCATTGCAAACATGCAACGAAGTCAAATACTGTATTGTAGGCATGGCTTCTTGTCTGTGGGCGGTCTTGGCATTCGGATCGGCCTTGCCAAGCGTTGATGATGTCTGTCGACATCTACACTTCTAGGGTTTGCGTCCCATGACGTATTTCAGCCTCCGTGCTTCCTTCAATCTCTTCGATGATACCCGAAGTAATAGGGCCTTTGTCATCTTCACGGTCGGTGCTTCGGGCCGAACTCCCAGTATGCTCTAATGCTTTCTCTGGCAGTCTTTGTCTTTGCAGAAGAAGTCCCGAATGTGAACCCATGACTACCATCAGCTCGGGGATTTCTACACGCGTGGAGGGCAGGCTAGTAGGGCATGATAGAGAGCGCTGCAAGATGCCTCGAGACCGGGGGACGAGCCGCTTTGCGAGTAAACAGGAAACAACTCCGCAGTCGACGCCACCTACACTCTGCCTTCTGGTCTCATGGCGCCGGTAACATTGACCTGCCCGCGTGGTGGATTTTCCTCTTGCAAACGCCTGCAACTACCGATGAGGTCGATAAGAGCAGACGAAAAGGGGAGATCCGAAAGGCGGTGTCTACTGGACTGCAAGACATCTTTCTGGATTTTTTATACCCAGTTCAGACACTAGCCCTCATCCGACGGTTGAAAAGGTCTGCAACCGCGCATCATCATGCCGCTCAAAATGTGAAATCTTACTCCAGATCCTATACCTCAATAGCCAAAGAATTCATCACAGGGGTCAAGGCCCCAAGAATAGATGCGGAGGCCTTCAGCACATCTACTGCCGCAAATGAAGGTGAGGATCGTCTACGGAAAACGATCAACGAGCTTATCGATTCGAAAGAGCATTTTGGAACCCATGATGAGCTGTGGAGGAGCTACCAGGATCTATTAGAAGTGTCTCCGGGGCTGCCTCCCCAGGGCCTTATCCGAATGTTTCGATGTCTAATAACGTCAGAATCTACTGTGGATCTGGAGCGTGCTTTGGCTCTTTTTGAGAGTATTCCCATCCATGAACGTCGAGCAATTCATTACAGTCATGCTGTATCAGCTTCCTTAGCCCTCAAAGATTTGGACACAGCCGTCAGTATGCATCGGGAAGCTCTATCAAGGATAAATTATTCTATCGGAACTGCTGCCATCTTAGGCTTTGCTGTCCAGCAGGATCTGTGGTCTGTGGCCATAGAGATCTGGCACAGACTTTGGGAGCACAAGCTGGCTTATTACACAAGGCCTGACATATGGGCCGCCGTAGATGCTTTACCATTGGACGATTTGATCAGCAAAGCCTCTGCCGCAGCAGACTTTGCAGCAGGCTTTGTAGCTACAGACTCTGAGTTCACACAAGGCCATGAAGCAGTTCCTGCTCGTGAGTTTGCATTGGAGCTCGCTCGACGCGCCTTCAGTCCTCGCGAGACTGAGTTTGACATCGATCAGCACTTGGCTTTGGTCGATAAAATAACCCCGTTTGACAATAGCGATAAGCTGATACGTATACACGCCTTGAATCAACTCTTATCTTTCAGCAGCGATGGTCATGCGAACCAAGCACTACATGTTTATCGGAATCTTCGAAAAGAACCCGCCTTTTTGCCTTCTCATAATATGGTCAAATCTCTCTTCAGACGCGCTGTCAGAATAAAGGATGCTGTCAATTTGTCCATGATCATGGATGACTGGCGGCAATACTGCGCTACGCTACCCACTATATATGCTATCAGCGCTGCACGAGTATTTGCTTACAACGGACAAATCGACGCTACGCAAAAGCTGTTCGACGACGTCGTTTTACACTATGGCAGACCCACCGACCAGATGTACGATTCAATGCTATTAGTTCATGAGAGACGAGCAGACACCGAGGGAATCCTGCGCTGCCTCCAACAGTTAAAAGAAATATACGGGTATGAGCCAGGGTTGACTGCGTGGAATTATGTGATCGCAACATTCGCCCGAGTGGGCGATGTTGACGGCGCTTTGGATTATTTCGAAAAGTTACGCGAGACGGGAATACGGCCAGACTCCTCGACATATTCTCAGTTGATGTCAATGTACGGAAAACGAGGCGACCGAGATGCGGTCGACGAACTATACGAACAGTCGAAGGATGACGGCGTTCCAACAACTATCAAAATGGTTAATGCAATTGTTCTAGCCAACGTAAAAGACGGAAGTTTGGAGAAAGCGGAACAATTCGTCGACCAAGCGCTGGACATGGACATTGCTGGTCCTCGCACATTCATGTGGAATGTACTCATCAACGCCTACGCTTTACGTAAAAACGTTGAAAAGGTTTCCCAGCTCCACAAACGGATGCAGGAATTGCGTGTACCTTCTGACAACATGACATACGCTGCTCTAATGACTAGCCTGACGGTGGCAAAATTCCCCGATGGAGCACGTAAGATCCTTCGTGTCATGCATCGGCAAAAGATTAAGCAAACAGCTTTACACTATGCTATCTTGATGGGCGGGTACCTTGCAACAAGAGAGTATCACCGTGTATTCGGATTCTACCAGGAAATGCTGCGCTTTAACTTTACCCCCAATATGAGTACACAGAACGTACTTCTTCGAGCAGCCGCCTCAGTCGACAAGGCCGCGATGCCAGCAGTCGAAGACGGGGGAGACGTGCCAGATCACGTTGACTTTGTGCGGGCAAGAGAGGTGTTTGAGCATACCCTAGAGAACCTCGACCCAATGGAACTAGCTGCTTCTGAACCACGCCTATTCGCTGGTGCCAACCCCCTGAATGAAGCTTTCTCTTCGACCTACTTCGAATATCTCATCTTTCTCTATGGCACTGACAAAGCTTTCAACAAAGCGTCCGAGCTTTATGAACGATACATCAGTACGCCCCTACCATTGCGAGGCAACGACCGGAATATTGAAGAAAACCCTCCTGTACGCCTACTTACTGCCTTGATGGTCTGTCACATACGCACCGGCAACTATTCCGAAGTCGACAGGTGCTGGAATCTAGCTTTAGAAAAGTCGATGCCCTTAGTACAAAAATCCAGAGCCGACACCATGCGTGGTGGCTGGGTGCTCCACTCCCGTCGTTTCATCATGAATCTACCTCTCCACCATTACACGCTAGCCCTCATGCAACAAGACCGCACCGCCGACCTCCTGAACACAGTCAGCGATCTGCAGGATGCCGGCTATGACCTCAACAGCTCCAACTACAACAAATACGTCCAAGCCCTAGCCGGCTCACCTGAAACCACACACCGCATTCTCGCCTTCCAAACGTGCGAACAGGAGCTCATGACCGATTGGGATGGATGGAGTGCTCTGCGTGCTTCCCATCTCCGTCCTAGATTGATGAACAAGTTCGCGGGCGCGGCAAGGTCAATGATGATCAAGCAGGATAAGAGATGGCCCGCTTACCTCACTTTTGTGTATTTGGCACGGGCGTACTTGGAAGCCAAAAGTCAAGGGAGATTTGGGTTAGGGAGGCAGTTAGAGCAGCTGGCGCCGAGGACTATAGATGCCGTTACGAATATGCCGCGGTTTAATGATAGGCCGCAGAGTGAGATTTTGAGAAGGGAAGCATGAGCGGTGGAGTGGAGGCTGTGGGGTTGGAAGTGTTGTGGGAGGCGGTCTTGTGAGATGATGGCGATGTAAATGTTGATGGGTTTTGATGGTGTCCGTTAGGAGATGGCGTAATGGACCCACCTGATTGTATATAGAGCGTTATCGTGAGGAGCAAGAATTCTCGATTCAAAAGCATTACCAAAAGCGTCCTAGGATCTTTTCATGTGTTGCGTTTCAGTATCGTGACGTCGTCCCTCTCTGAATGAACAGCTGCAGGGGAATTTTCCGATGTTGCTCTCGACCCCTGTTCAGTAATAGTCCTGGTCTCATGAAATTGCCGCCCCTGAATTCCAGCCCTCTACGCCACCGTCTTCTCCACCATCTCAATCCCCCACCCCTTCAACTCCTCCCTCAATGGATCGCACACCTCAGGCGTGTAAGGCGCCAACAGCCCCTTCGGTAACTTCCCCTCAAGCAGTTGTAAAACCGCCACCCCACAGGGCACACCCACCAATTTCGCCATCGCTGAGTATCCCTTCGGATCACCATACTCGCACAAGGTGCTCGTTACCGTCTCCTTCTTCCCATCCTTGTGTTCGATTTCGAATCTATGTTGCAGGAACACGAGATCTCGCTCGTCTTTTTCATAGGCCATTTTCTTCTCGAGAGTCGCGCAGAGGGTGTCGAGGGGTGTAGAGCGAGGGGTGATGGGGTCGTCGGAGAAGAGTCCAATCCAGCGGAGACCGGCCATAATGCGTTGTTTTTCGTCGTTGTCTTTGAATTGGGTTTTGGAGCTTATTGCCCAGGTCAGGTCGTGCTCGGATGAGCTGGAGGAGTTGAGGATTTTAGCTGTCGCGTCTTTCCATTTTGGAGGGGAGTCGGAGGGTTTGAGGGCGTCTTGGTTGTCTTGGGAGAGGAAGCCCATGTCTACGAGTGTGTGGATAAATTCGGGGAAGCCAGCAAATCGTAGTGTACCGCGAATGATGGTATGGGCTTCCGGTATAGCGTATTTCTTCGCGAAGGGAGTAGAGTCCCGGTTGGGATAAGCGACGAAGGCGAAGCCGGTGAAACCTGTTGAGTAGTCCTTTGCAGAGGCCATCAACTCCTTTCCTGGTATCTCTCTTGTTTTGCCTCCTTCGAGAAATTTGGCGGTGTTGCCTAAGGCAAGCAGCATGCCGCGAGCAGACCACGAAAATTTGTATCCAAGGGGATTGTCAGAGCATTCGGGGGCTGGTAAACCTAAGTCGTATCAGCACAGGAATCATGCAGGAGTGGCAATTCCTTCATACCACCGCAGTAGCTAAGGAAACTATTTATCTTTCCTCCTGCTTTGTGGACTTCATCGATTGTCTTGATGGCGTAGAGATGATCAATGCCCTAATAATGATCAATCAGCAATCTCCTATCAAGAGAATCGTCAATCTTGAGACATAAATGAGCACATTTGCTCCCGCAACATGTTTCGATGCCCAAAATCCAGAACAGTTGAGAACCTGGGCTAAAGAACACATACCGGGTCGAGGCCAATCTCGTTCATGACTGTTATGCCGGCTTTATCAATGTCCCCTTCGAGCTCCTGCATGGAGGGACTGATGTAGCTTGTGGTAACAACATTGACCGTTTTTCGTATTGCGGATTTGATGACTAGTGCGTGGTAGGTATATGGGATAAGGCTTACAGCCACTGCTCGTACGTTAGGATATCCTCTGAAAGTTTACTTGAGTAGAGCACACCATCGACCTTCCCCACCTCAGCATCCAATGCCTCTGAGTCCTCGACATCCAACGAGATAGCTTTGGCCCCTTTCACGTCTTTACAGAGCTTCTCCGCACTCCCTAGTGTTCTACATGCTGAGATCTGTCAGCAGATAGCTCCTTGCGCCATATGATTGTCTCATACCTACAGTAACCTCCACACCCTTATCACTGAGCAGAGTCAGTGTGGGCTTCACTACAAACCCTGCGCCAAGAAGGAGCGCTTTTCTTCTTTGTAGTTAGCTTTGCTTCCTTCGACAGGGTTCTTCACCTTACTTTGAGCTGCTCTTGCCTCCAAAAATCTTCTGCATTTTGACTGAATGTTGTTGTTGAAATGACGTGGGGCTGCACAAATGTGTAGGTGTTCCGGGTAAACCTCGGCAAAGGCGAAGCGAGACATGGAACTCCGCACATTTAGGCGGCATCACCATCACCCACTGACATTTCTTCAGCACAAACTCAGAGGGTCGTAAATCAGTAAGTACGCCCCTTTCATACTTATTTATTAGTGGCAAGACTAACAAGTTTCTCCTCACAGTGCAAATGTAACCCTCCAGAATCCTCATTTCCCCAACAACCTCAGCCACTAACATCCCCCCTCCAGCTTCGTAAAGACCCTGACGGGTAAAACCATCACCCTCGAAGTTGAATCGAGCGACACGATCGACAATGTCAAGGCGAAGATCCAAGATAAAGAAGGCATTCCGCCAGACCAGCAGCGCTTGATCTTCGCCGGTAAGCAACTGGAAGATGGACGCACACTCTCGGATTACAACATCCAAAAGGTACTTGATAAAATTCCCATCAATAATTCGCAAAAGAGAAGACCGCGTGCGGTTCACACTAATCAATTCTTCTAGGAATCAACCCTCCACCTCGTCCTTCGTCTCCGCGGCGGCATCATCGAACCCTCACTCAAAGCCCTCGCCTCGAAGTACAACTGTGAAAAGTATGAAGACTCTACTTCAACTCGACTTTCTAGCATGAAGCTAAGTAATGATAGGATGATATGCCGGAAATGCTACGCTCGGCTGCCCCCGCGTGCGACCAATTGCCGTATGATAGCTCTTACCCCTTATCGTTTACGTACTAATCATCGTTATTAGGGAAGAAGAAGTGCGGTATGGCTCCGTCAGAAATCCCAAGATCCTTTTGATAGCGATGGGCCCCCCATTTTCGATAGACTGCTGACCAGGAGTGATCGATGGCTTAGGGCACACAAACCAGCTGCGAATAAAGAAGAAGCTCAAGTAGACGGGACGACGAAGGTAGTAGATCTGTGGAAGGTGGATTTAGAGAGGGCCGTGGAGGAGAGGGAAAGGGTCAGAGGAGTGGATCGTGTCTGTAGCGAAAGCGCGAATGGTGCTAGACATTGAAACTCAGGGCAAATGTGACTCTATTCCAAGCAGCAGTGGAGGAGGCTAAAGTGGCTCTGTTCGTGATAATGCTATGAGCCTGAAGACCGTCACCACCAACGCTCTCATCTCGACCTAATCCAAGTATCTACAAAGCACTGCGCAGCAGATATCTAACCCATTGCACCACCTTGCCCAGCCAATCCGAGTTCCCAGTGTCCACGACTTCCGAAGCTAACTCTTTGAATCTCTCCCATCGATCTTCAGCCGAATCAAAATCAGTGTGACTTTCCAGATCGGGCTTCGTATCCAGCATCTCCTTGATCAGCGCCTCAGCTCCACGTTCTAGTACCCGCTGAAGAACATCGCCATTGATATGCATATATGGTGGCTTGCTCGTCGAAGGGTAGATATGTCTTTTGTACGGCCCCTGGCCTTTGAATGGGCAGACTACTTCGTTGCGCTCGGCCATATTCTGGACGAAGCGGAGAAGCCGCCAGCCGTCCTCAGACAGGATGTCGAATTGGACCATTCTACCATCTTCGCTGCTGCCAATGACGGCTTGGTCTCCCTGCGGATTAGCCGGATCCCGGCACCATTTAGGTCGAGTGACGCATTGTAGACAACTAATAGAAGCTGGAAGTGTGGCTTCGAAGACTATAGGCATGGCATTATCGACCCTTCTTTCTGGCGGTTGCCATAAGCCGACAATGGTGCCCGTCATGTCGGACGCTAGAATAAGAGAGTGGTGAGGTATGTATACATGATGTAAGCCATCTCGTGCTGACCGATCCCCATACTGGTAAACGATTTCATGATCTGTATACTTGTAGACTGCCAGAGATTCTCGAGCACTGGATACATAAATGTAAGGCTCATTGATGGTCAAGCTCCGACCTGGTGACCGCATTGTTGCTTTCGCCGGAGTTCGCCATTTGATCCCATTTTGGGTGGATGCCAAGGAGTGTATGTAGAGTTCACTGCCACTGCAGTAGATGATTGATTTCTGGTCGGGATAAGCCGCCACTGAATATACGGGCGCCTCAAGATCGATCCCCTTCCTGGACACCAGCACTATGTCCTCGACTGCTCCTGTCTTGATACTGAAAATTAGTAATCGACCAGCTGGCTTCCCTTTCCTTGTCAATTTCGTATTGATGACCAGCAAATGATGCTCGTTGCCACCAATGTTCGGGAACCATTCGGTTATACCTAAGAAGCTCTCAGTAGGTTTGCGCACTGACATGAGTATCTCATCGTTAGCCCCGGCAGAATATTCTTGCTTCACATCCGTATCATAAGAGCTCCGTTTGACATCTCCTCCGTTGTCCGGGTCGAGAAATCTTATCAGGGGCTGCGATACACGTGTGCCAAATATGTTGGAGTTTCTACTCGCCTGTCTGGTTGGAGGTACGCTGATTCCATTGCATAGGACGATTAATTTCTTGAGATATGCTGAGTATACGACTTTTTCTGGGTTTCCACGAGTTTTCAGACAGCGAGGGACCATTTGTGGCTGCCGTTCATCATCAAGCTTAGCCATATGAAGCTTATTACCATCAATACAGACCAGATTAGCAAAAGCTAAGCCGGGGACGCCTCGAGGTACCCAAGAATCTACTACTTGAGTGAACGCTGACAGTTTGCCCTGTTGCGGGGCATGCCGTTTGTGATCACTTATCCAGATGTTCCGTACCACCGCTGGGGCGCTGAAGCCATTGTCCTGCTGATATTCTAGCGAACATAAATGCCTTTCGGAGTGAAGGAGGACTCGGCCTTTCCGCGAAACATCAATGATTGCAGAAACAGAGGTGTCGCCGATATTCATCTCCTCGCAGAAGGTCAGTCTCATTGAAGAGGCATTGCTAGTACAATGCAAAGTTTGTATTGAGCCATTCCGAAGCCCACAGATAACAAGGCAATTAGGCTCACCTCCCTTGTTATCAGCCGATGTCATGATCGCGAGACTGTCGCAGACCGGAAAGGAGCCTTTGAATATGTAGGGACCAAACCTCGAAGGGATCAAGCGTTGCTCATCAGCCTGGTAGGCATGAAGTTCATGGTCCAGAGTAGCCACGAAAGCAACAAGATCGTCTCCTATAAGTTGCAAATGCACACATGAAGGTTGGGACATTATCTGCAAAAATTCTCCCTTAGGAACATATTCAGTGTCGAGATGTCCAAGCTGGAGGCCAAAATGCCCATCTCTGTGAATCGCCAGGAGAACAACCGATTTCTCATGCTCATGGTGCATGCTGGCTGCCAGAATTCGAGCGTCTGGGTCTGGAAATTCGAAAGAGGATACTATAGAGATTTCCTCAGTCCTAGAGCCGTAATCCAGCATATCTACGTCTTCCGAATCCTCACTTTTGATGTCAATGCCGGATATACGATATATTACGATAGTAGTCTCAGCGATGTGAACAAATAGACCTTCTGCAGTGGTTCCAGCAAAGACTGTCCTGGTAGGAAGATTTAAGCCCACCTCCCCCACGATGAACTGCGGGTCAACGTGCAGTCGTGTATGTTTATCTAATAGCATTGGTTCCAAGTGGACGCGTAGAAGTGAGGTCTGGGTTGGAAGAGCAATGAGGATGTATGTCCTGTCGTTCCAGCTTTGGGGGCCTTCAAATTGGTATTTCGGATTGCCGAAGAAGCCATGAAATGCCCAAACGCCCAAGACGCCGCCGCTCATGGCATCACCTATAATTTTGGTCTCGTTTGCAAGTGTCTCCGATGCCCGATGTCCGTAGCGTAACTCTGAAACTGCGCCATGTTTTCCGTTGCCAGTGCATGCAAACAGTCGATGCTGATGAGATGAAGTCATCGAAGGTCCATGACTTACGATCCCCTTTTCATTAGAAGAGCTCATGGTCGTCAGACTGTGTAATGGAGTCCAATTAGCGATGCTATCGACTAGATTGGGGTCTTCGCGAGGCAACATGCGCCAAAGACCTCCTTCACTCGAGCTTCCTCCTGCGACTAGCAGATCGACCGTGTTAGGACCGACGTCTATCACAGCAAAAGCGGTGTCAACGGTCGTGTCTAACCTACCTGCTTGATGGGTGCTATCGAGCGTATGATTGGTTTCATTCTGAAATTCGAGATATTGCACGATGCCATCCTCGCGACATAGATATATAGCGTCTTTCTGTCTTATAGGCCTAGCCCACTGGGTCCATATCGGCAGTCTCCTGGATAATCCAGGTTCCTCGGGTCCTTTCAGGTGTCTGAGGGACTGGATCGTTTGACGGGGAGTACCGGTGAGGATGTCGTTGTAAACAGTGATTCTTGTCTCAGAGACGATCATGAAGGCTGAGAGTTTTATGAAAGGTATGAGCAAAAGAGGAGCAGATTCCTCACGCGGCAAAACTTGTCTATTGGGTAGCATTTGCGATGCGCGCAAAGTGACCCCGGAACTCCACTCGAACCAGACCATTCTTGCCCTCGCTTTTTGGAATACGATAAGGAGGAGAATGACCTGACCAGGGTCATTGTTCGGTGGATGAAGGAACTCCATCTTCATGATTACACCCTCTACACAAAGCAATCTTTCCTATAGCAATAGTTGCACATCAGTCACCAAGGTCGCAATACAAAATCTCTGCCCCAACTTACTTCTCTGATGGGCCGGAGACCTAGGCCGTCTTGGACCTCTTTGTTCATAACCTCCATGGGCTTCAATGCATACACATAGACAGCTGCTTCGTGTGCCGCGACAGCCATAGCGCGAGAACTTGGCGCGTTAGTAGAACAGGAAGTCGGATTGGTCCACAAAGACCTACTATGGGTCCACGGCTAAGTGCTCACCCAGCTGTTCGTTCGGCCATCTCGCCGCTGGTAAAGGGTGCTGACTCCACAGCAGCCTGAGCTGATCCGCGGTCCCATTGAGTGAGCATACGAATACTAGCTTCGATTCTAACGCCAAGACAAGAATATGGGGAGGAAGCACTCTAGGATGGAGAGGCAGTTCGTTAAGACTCTTCGTCTCATCCATCTGAACGGGCCATTCTTCGTTCTTGTATTCTCTTGTATCTCGCATGATGCGGCTGTATTTGTCGCCTCCATCAGTCTGCCTAGGATCACCAAGTATCCTAGCTGCTCGTATGGGCGAGTCGAAGTCATCCTTGACAGCGACCTCCTTGATGGTGTAATTTCCAAATGCTTCCTTAATCACAATCGAGTCGGCGCTGATGAATAGGACGTCATTATTAGTCTCATGTCGTATTCGTGCGGGTATTATCCATCTGACTACAGAGCTTCCAACCAGGGTTCTAGTTAGAATGCCAAGGGAGGGCGCTTTTACCGGGCTCGTTGGGCATGAGGAAGGCTTTTCTTCGTTGCGCGTTCTATTATGATTCGTGAAATAGGACGCATCCATATTCCTTGTGACCCATCGGCCGTTTTCAAAGATATTTGTTTGAAGTGACATGTGGTAGACCTTACTGATGGATTGGCCAAATGAGCCTACATAGACTCTGCTAAGCAGGAAACCTCTTTGCGCAATGAGAAAGTGAAGATACGACCAAGAACATAATGATTTAATCAGGTTGAGCTCTCTATCGCCGGAGAAAAATGATTGGGTACCGAGAAGAACGTCAAAGCCCGCTGAAGAGGCGTCAAAAGTATCTAGATTAGACCCGACCAAGAAATTAAAGCCATCTGTCAGTTCCAGAAGGCGCTTCCCTAGACGGTGTGGCTCATCTTACGAGGGAGTCAAAATACCACTTTGAGGGTGTACGCGACTCGAGCCCGAAGGAGAAGGTACCACCAAACGGTCTGAGATGATGCAGCTAACCCGAGTATAGCTTGACAGATCCCTGGGTCTGCCTTACGTCCAAGCAGAAGCTGCGATCAAGTAACCCCGCTGCCCACGTCAGCAGCTGACGCCGATCTTCAGGAGGGCTGTACGAAAAGTCAAATTGAGGCAAGTACAAGTGACTCCAAAGACGCAGGGCAAGCACCACAGAGTAGCGTCATGTAGCGTCATGACATGTGGTTGTCCATACAATTCGTTCACCCGAGACATATTTGACGGCAGCGCCGATCACCCGCTCGAGCCCTTCACGACGCTAGCGGCCGCTTGGCTAGACCGAATCGGGTACTCCCTCAGCCCTAAAGTCCTCCCATCCATCGTCCCCTCTCAATTGGACCTGCAATTATGTCTTCGATTGGGAGCACCTCGCTGGAGTTTTCCCTTCTACCAGCGCCATTGCGATAAGCTGTTCGAGTCCTAAGAACCGATGGGATCGGATGACAATAGTTGGCTTGATGGACCGGATCCCCCACTACCTGACCCCTTGAATTGTACCTCCACGGGAAATCCTCCCAAAGCCTACGGAGAAGCAGATCCATTGTCGACAAAGATCGAAGAAATACGGTCTACTGTAGCTGCTGATAATAACATCAAAGATCTCGATGCTCTGATTACCCTAGCCACTTCTCCAAACGGTCTGGTCAATGATGAGGTACGCCGCATGACTTGTATGCTGACACTCTTTCTATATATTGCTCCTTTCTCACTCGATAACCAGGGCCGACACTTCTGGGATATGAGAAAACGTCATCCATTGCCGTCGAGTCTAAGCACTCATGGCGGGATCTTCCCCCTCACAAAGACGAGGGTCAAGTAGAGCTCGATGTCAATAGGTCTTTCATATACTATCCTAAAAGTGTGGAAATCTAAGATGACCTTCACTGTGTGTTCGCTAATGTTGTGTAAGACGAATCCGATAGACAGCTCGATCGAAGGAAAGAGGAGCTTTCGTCGGTCATCATTGAAGTCTTGAGAAAGCACCCCATGCTCTCCTATTTTCAAGGCTTCCACGACATCGTGCAGGTTTTTCTGTTGGTCCTAGGTGTCGACAATGCGGCCCAGGCTGTTGCTAGCCTTTCATTACTACGTATACGTGACTTTATGTTGCCATCGCTTACACCATCTTTGGATCATCTCAATCTACTGCCACCAATCATTCACGCTGTGGACGCAAACCTTTATCGGCATCTGTCCCAAACACAACCATTCTTTGCTTTAGCAGCTACACTTACTTTGTATGCTCATGACATCCAAGAGTACGCTGACATCGCTCGCTTATTTGACTTCTTGATCGCACAACCAGCTGTCGTCTCAATCTACTTCTTCGCCGTCATCATTCTGTCCAGGCGCCAGGAGCTTTTCGATATCCCGGCGGACGAGCCAGAGATGCTGCACTCGGTCCTATCCAAATTGCCAAAGCCTTTGGATCTAGAACTTCTGATCTCGGAGACAATGGAACTTTTCAATCAGCGTCCACCTGAGAAGCTTTCGTCGCAAGACTGGGCAAATATCTCAACTTACAGCGTTCTCAAGACCACTCGATCGCATGGCAAAAGCCAGTCTCTCGAAGAGGGAGAGAGCTTGTTTGAGCTGCAAGCCTTGCAGCTACAAAGACGAGAACTGTGCAATAAAGCAATGATCAAGTTGTGGAAATATAGACGTCCTGTTGGTGGTGTTGGCCTAACTGTAGTTATTGGGCTCGTCTCAATTTGGCTAGGAAGGCGGGGACTCGAAGGGATACCGGGCTTTGGGATACGGAGACTGTGGAAATCCTTCGTTCCTCTACCCTGAGAAGTAAAATTTAGGATCACATAGATTGTACAGCTGTTGCACATATTTCAAAACCTTTGAACTCAATATGTAACCAAGTTTCGCTCGGCTAAGTTGCCTAGTTCTACCATAGAATGAAGGAAGCTGACTGCAAAAGTGACACTTCAATTAATGAACCGTCTACCAACGAAGACCCGACACTGATCACAATTGTCGGTTGGTACACCTCACCATGGCGAACAGAGGCTATGACGCTGTAGTCGATGTTGACGAAGGGGTATGGAGAAATCCAGGCTCGAGTAGGAAGATGAGTGCTAACCTGGAGTCCAGGGGGACCTAGGCCACACTGACCTGCAAGAAGACCTCGAATTCCACTCCTCTAGTGCGGCTCTACTTTGGACAGGCTCTTGAAGTGTTCTGATGGTTCAACTGTAGACTTCAATGATCCGCCCAATTCCCGCTCCAAGATCCCACCCGACACTTCAAGCCCCTTCATCAATGGGCAAAACCCAACGCCCTCGAAACGTTTTCTGTGGACTCTCTCCTTCTACGCTCAATTTTTCGATGTCGACACCTCCGAGGTCTTACGCCGCTGCTCCTCATCGCTCTATCCTCGCACCCCTTTTCTCGACATCCTGGATGGAAATCCTGACCTCTACGGTCCCTTCTGGATAGCTACCACCCTCGTGCTCATCCTCTTTGTGACAGCAACCATCAGCCAGTATCTCTCAGAAAAAGATGTTGCACATTTCGAATACAACTTCACTCTGCTAAGTGGTGCTGCGGGCCTGATATACGGCTACACTCTGTTCGTCCCTGTTGCCTTGTGGGCTTTGCTACGATGGTTTGGCGCGGAATCGGCGACGTTGGTTGAGTGTTGGGCACTCTACGGCTATGCAAATGTGATCTGGATACCAGTGGCTTTGATCAGTTGGAGTCCGGTCACTGTTCTAAATTATGTATTTGTGGCCATTGGCTTTGCCCTAAGTGCTATGTTCTTGGTGAGGAATTTTTGGCCAGTGGTCAGTGTGACAGAGGCAAAAGTCAGCAGGGTATTGGTCATTGGGGTTGTGGCATTGCATGCAGGGTTGGCCATCGCAATCAAGTTTACTTTCTTTGCGTACGTCTATATCCTGCTGATTGCATTTTGACACACTGACAACTTAACAGGCACGGAAGCCCGGCTATCAAAGATGCGCCCAAGGGGGATGGCGACGGGGGCGAGGGAGCGGAAAAGATGGTCAGGTCGCTGCTGGGATTCTGAAGTACTTTGTTGTACTTGGTGGATTTATGCATTGTAAATTAGATTGATGATACCCAGCTTTACAACTTTAACTGGGGCAAAGAATGCTCATTCTTATACTTCATCGTTATCTCAATACCTATTCTACTTCTCACAGAATCTGCGAGTCTTATGTGAGGACTGGAACCTTATAGATGAGTCTTGTTTGATATGACGCTGAATTCATTAGGAGATGTTGAAACCGGTCCCGCACTAGTGGACCGCAGGAAGTGTGCCGAGTCCAACGAGTGCAGCACATATTGGATCTCACCTGAAAGAATTGCACACGAGCGTATGAATCGAGCCTCAGGTTCGTACCATCAGAAACCATTGTTGAGACTATTCCATGTGCTGGTCATTCAAGACTGGTAGCTAATGCGGAGTGATTTAGCACCCCCGCACCTCAACTTTTGGAGATGCATTCTGGTAGCGCTCTTACCATACGCTTACGACTTGAGACCTAAGACACTGTACCTCATAGCTACCAACATCTAAGAGCTCCAGCCTTCATAAAAGCTTCACGATCGTCTTCTTGCCATAGATCGCAAAGTAAATATAATGGCACCTAAAAAGAAGGGCAACAAGAACGGCGGCGATGACTGGGAGGCAGACTTAGGAGAAGATCCTATTGCGGCCGCCACACAAGAAGCCAAGGATGCTGAAGCATCTCAAGATGGCGCGGAGGATCTAGGCAGCGGTGAGGGTGGAGGACTGATGGCCGCCCTCAAGAAAAACAAAGCCAACAAGAAAAAGAAGGGCAAGGCGGTTGAGGAAGACTGGCTGGAGGGCGAAGATCCACCAGATACAAATGGAGTGAATGGGCATGCAGAGTCAGATGGCATTCAAGGCCTGGCAAATAAGGCACCTGACGAAGCAAATGCGGACGATCTATTCGACACCCAAGTCACAAAGGTCAAGGGGGGAAAGGGAAAGCAGGGTAAGAAAGAGGGTAGTCTCGCGCCGAATGAGGATGGTGAGGCCTCAGGAGACGAGGGTGGAACGATCAAGAGCAAGAAGGAGAAAGAGAAGGAGAAGAAAGAAAGAGAAAAACAGCGCAAGAAGGAACAAGTTCGTGGAGTTATCCTACATACAAGGCGGACAAGCTGACATAGACAACAGGCCGCAGCGAAAAAGAAGGCAGGTCCAGCCTTAGCGGTCAAGGAAGAGCCAGCGAAACCAGTTGAGGCAGCTAAGCCAGAACCTATCCCGGCGCCTACCGATACAGCTAAGGGGAAGAAAAAGCTACCTCCCGCTCTTGCTGCACTACAGAAACAGCAGGAATCACTTAAACGGCAACAGGAAGAGCAAGCAAAGGCAAGTGCTGAGGAGAAAGCCCGCATTGAGGAAGAGGAGCGACTGGCTGCTGAAGAAGAAAAGAGAAAAGAAGAGGCTCGGACACGGAAGAAGGAGAAGGATAAGGAGAAAAAGGAGCAGCTGAAGAAGGAAGGGAAGCTGCTGACACCGGCACAGAGAGAAGCGAACAGACGGAATGAAATGAAGAGAGAGCAGATGCTTGCCGCAGGGGTGAAGGTTGCTGGACTAGGGGAGGAACCTGCGGAGAAGAAAAAGCCTGTGTACGACAACAAAAAGAAGAAGGGATTGAAGAAGCCAGGCGACGATGCCAAGTTGCAAGAGGAGAAAGAGGCTGCTGAGGCTGAGGCTCGACGGCAGGCTGAGGCAGCAGAACGACAAAGAATGGAGGAAGAGGAGAGGGCCAAAGCTCAAGCAGCTGCAGCGGAGGAGCCAGAAAGTGATGGACTCGAAGATTGGGAAGCGGCGGCTGATGCTGAAGATGCAAATGTCAAGGAAAGCTGGGAGGTAGACTCAGATGCTGACAAGGAACTGGTAAAACCTCCAGCCAAACCACTAACTACATCTGCTCCCGTCAATGGGACGCTGGGAAAATCCCCCCCACAAGCTCAAATACCTTCCAGGCCTGCCCGGCAATCACGACCCCAACAGAAAGAGGGCACCGAGTCTGACTCCGAGACCGACTCAGGGGACGACTCGGCTGACGCAGGGGGCACAGCTACCCAACGAGCAGCTGCGCAGAAAAAAGCTGAAGCTGCCGCCAGGAGGAAGCACCAACATGAAGAGGCTCTGGCTGCTAGGTCGAAAGACAATCTTCGATCTCCTATTTGTTGTATCTTAGGTCACGTTGATACTGGCAAGACCAAACTTCTAGATAAAGTGCGACAGACGAATGTGCAAGAAGGTGAGGCTGGAGGTATCACACAACAGATAGGTGCAACATATTTCCCCGTGGACGCACTTGAAACGAAAACGCAGGTGGTCAACAAAGACGGCCAATTCAAATTTAATGTCCCGGGGCTTTTAGTCATTGATACGCCAGGTCACGAGTCATTCACAAATCTACGTTCTCGAGGTTCCTCACTATGTAACATTGCAATTCTGGTTGTTGACATTATGCATGGCCTCGAACCCCAAACTCTTGAGTCTATGAGGCTACTACGGGACCGAAAGACACCCTTCATTGTTGCTCTTAACAAGATCGATCGTCTGTATGGGTGGAAGAAGATTGACAACAACGGCTTCCAGGAAAGTATGGCTTTGCAAAATAAGGGCGTACAGAATGAATTTCGAGACCGTCTGGAAAAGACAAAGGTTGCTTTCGCCGAGCAGGGCTTCAATTCTGAACTCTACTATGAAAATAAATCCATGGCAAAGAATGTTTCGTTGGTGCCTACCTCAGCTCATACCGGAGAAGGTATCCCAGACATGCTAAAATTACTTGTCACATTGACACAAGAGCGAATGACAAACAAATTGATGTATCTCTCGGAAGTGGAGTGCACAGTCCTCGAAGTCAAAGTCATCGAAGGCCTAGGCACTACTATTGATGTGGTCTTATCGAACGGTGTCTTACGGGAGGGTGACCGAATAGTCCTCTGTGGTCTGAACGGCGCTATAGCCACCAACATCCGAGCCCTACTCACGCCTGCACCTCTGAAAGAACTTCGACTCAAATCCCAATACGTGCATAACTCAGAATGCAAAGCCTCCCTCGGAGTCAAGATCGCCGCAAACGACCTCGAACACGCCATTGCTGGATCACGGCTATTGGTCGTTGGGCCCCAAGACGACGAAGAAGACCTTGAGGAAGAAGTGATGTCCGACATTGAAAATCTCCTCCAAAGAGTCTCCAAAACAGGCCGCGGCGTAAGCGTCCAAGCGTCCACTCTCGGCTCCCTAGAAGCTCTCCTCGAATTTCTCAAAGTCTCCAAAATCCCCGTCGCCAACATCTCCATCGGTCCCGTCTACAAGCGCGACGTTATGCAAGCAGGCATTATGCTCGAAAAAGCCAAAGAGTATGCTGTCATGCTCTGCTTTGACGTCAAAGTCGACAAGGAAGCCCAGGCGTACGCAGATGATCAGAGTGTCAAGATCTTCACCGCGGACATTATCTACCACCTCTTCGACGACTTCACGAAACACATGGCGCAGCTCGCGGAGCAGAAGAAAGAAGATAGCAAACTCCTCGCCGTCTTCCCCTGCGTGCTCTCCCCCGTTGCCGTCTTCAACAAAAAAGATCCCATCGTCGTAGGTGTGGATGTCACGGAAGGGAATCTCCACCTCCTCACGCCCATCGCCGCTGTCCGAACCAATCCCGTCACCAACGTCAAGGAAGTCGTCAATATCGGCCGCGTTCAATCCATTGAACGCGATCACAAGCAGATTCCTATTTGTAAAAAGGGTCAGCCGTCGGTGGCGGTGAAGATTGAGGGCCCGAATCAGCCGATGTATGGGAGACATCTTGATGAGAAGGATACGCTGTATTCACTCATCTCGAGGCAGAGTATCGATACGTTGAAGGAATTTTACAGGTCGGATGTTAGTAATGAGGAGTGGGCGTTGATCAAGAAGTTGAAGGGGCTGTTCGATATCCCTTGAGCAGGTTGCGAGGTGGGAAAGGCCCTTCGTTTATTTGGGAGGAAGCCATTGAATGCTCCAAAATTTTTAATGCATTGCTTGCATTGGATGGGTGATGATCATGAGGAATGTTTGTATGCATTTTGTAGTAAATAGTCAATCAATTGAACGTTCCTCTCCAATTTACTCTCTTTTGAATATGACCGAGCAGATACCTACAGTCAAAGAGTTAATCACTACTATCATTTTCGCTCGTCTGCAGACCTTCCTTAACCCAAGCCTCCCGCCACACAATCAGCTTCCTCTCCATCTGTCCCACAGCCACCAGCAAAGTCACCAACTTAATTCCGACGGCTTCCGCAACCATCTCATGGAAATATTTCGCATGGTCCTCCAGGTCTTCTACTTGGCGATATCGCTTGTAGAAGCTGCCAATCTTTGGCTGTATTTCGTCATTGTCTTCTCCTGGAGCAGCGATCGGCCGCGGTTGGAGACTGCCCATTACAGAGGCAAGCTTCTGGCTGATGGATGCCTGCTCTTTTTCCATGTGCTCGCTGTAGGAACACGGTCGAGGGATGGAGCCGTCAGCCCGGCCGGTAGGAAACATGTCGAGAAGCTGCTTTGGCAGACCTCGGCTTTTTGTCTCAGCTCTCATTTCGTCAACGAATGCGCGTTCGTAGTAATCCATGTATTCGTCCAGCTGCCCGCCGGTCATGCTCATGACATCTTTCTCTGAGACATTGATTTCGCTGCCTCGAGGCAGATGATCCTTAGGATTAAGGCGTGCTAGATGCTCGCTGTGTGCTTCAACCCAGGCAGACCAGTCGATGGCCAGGGCTGCGGAGTCGGTGAGGGAGCGTGCGTGTCGGGGAATTGATTCGTTGTTGAAAGGATGGTAGAGCTTTGTTGCGATTACGAGGAGGCTTATGAGGGTGAGTTCGGGCAGAGAGGAGATGCGTTGATGGTGATTCGGGGTAGGGAAGGTGAAGTCTATAGTCAGAACGGTCGAAATGGAGAAGGCGATAGGATGGAGGGTGACTTTTCAGGAACACGGCTTAGCGAATGAATTGGTATGAGACATTTGGAAAATTTACTTGGAAGAGCGAGATCGCGAATATGTTTGTAGAGGAGCAAGGGTGCATTGAGAGGTGGAAGTTCAAGTTTGAAGTGATGTGCGTAGAATAGGGTCAGGTTGTGTATCATCTTGCGGAGATGGTCTGGCTCGAGAGGAGACTAGCGACTACGTCAGACTCAATTGACTGCCGTATAGGCCAGGGATAGCAATACCGTAGTATCGAGAGCCAACAAGTACTCTGCGGGTAACTTATGCTTCATGACGGCCGGAATGAAGCGTACAGCTCTGATATAAGGGATGTCTTCTCGGATAGCCCAGCTATGCGCGGCGTTAGACCTTTCCCCCGTATTCAAGTTCTCGTCATCATACCGATGGATTTCCCCCATGCTGACAGGCAGACGTAAAAGCACTATACCGAAATACAGTAGCCCCAACGTCTCGATCAATGTGGGCATCCCCTTTCCCCTGACCTTCCATTTTCGCCCAATGCTCTCTTCATTGTTGTCTGTCCCAGCGTCACTCACAGGCTGCGAGCTGAAGACGATGGTTTCGTCGGAGGTGGCATCGCCCGCCTTCTGTTTGACCAATTGCAGCCGTAGCGCCCATAGATCTTTGACAATGGTCTCGAGCTCAGACGGAAGGCCGATGGTGTGGATGAGGGCGTGACATTGTTTCCACAGAATTAGCTGATAGGACTGGAGATAGAGATGTGTGGCGGTATGGCCGTGGGAAACCACTGAGACTTTTTCTTGACGTTCCCTCTTACGTCGTGTTTTGCGACCTTGCGTCCCCAAGCCATCGTCCTCTAGCTGGGTTTGTACCCCCTAAGTGCACATGGTTAGGGTGACGTTCCCTCAGACGAGCTGCAGTATTCATGAACACCTCTTGTTGATGACCTTTCTTACAGAACGTGAAGCCGTCTGCGTCGTAATACCTTGTCGATCTACAGTTATCCTCGCCGCACACGGGACCATCCCGAAGATCGACCTTCCGAGGCTTCATGACCCGGTGTCCCGAGATTGAGATGGACCACGGGATTTGTCTCCAACGACTTATATCAGAGTCGGATTCTGGCCCGTGTATACTTCTCCCAGGAGGGTGGGACGCTTCTCCCTCCACATCGTGTGTTTTGTTGAGCCGTTGGAAAGTCCTAGCCGTGGGCAAATTTCCGAGTTTCCGAATTTTATCATACCCACGTCCCATTCTGTTCCTGCAACATCATAAGTGCTGTTGTGTACGAGGCTTCACATTAGCTTGAGCATAGGGCTATCAAATCAAGCCGTGTTAACATGCTAGAGTCTAAGCAAACCTCGGCGGACTAATAGCGTTTTCTACAGCAACTTCTACACGGTAAACGTTCAGTCTTCGGAAAGCTAGATCTAACCGATATAGGGCGTTGATTTGGTAGTCTTTGTTCCGATGTTCTACATTGGTATCATCCTTGTCGTCACCTCATGCAGTAGTCATTGCCCAGTACGTGTAGAAATCCAAGATGTCATTGTGGCAGATTTTTCAAGAATCGTCACAAGTCAAGCTGGGCTGCCAGCCTCGTTCCGTCGCTAAAGAGCATACAGCACCTAACGCTTTCACGGCGTCCTCGGTCGAATGTTCGGTAGGAAGTTCTAACCCTTGGAGGGAGCCTCTTTGGCTTCAATAGCGACCTCTTCACCCATAGAGGTAAGAACGATAACGTCTGTAGTGCGACGTCAGCGGAGTCTATACACCATGGTTGAAAATCGGCTTACTAGTATCCTTCTCATCGGTGCGGAAAAGCTTCTCAATCTTGTCACCAATTTCACCATCAGGAATCTTGACATCATCCTTGGTCTCGCCGTCATCGGCCATAAGGGAGAGGAATCCATCGTCGGAGACATCGAGCTATCAAACTTAGGGTGAATTCATACCAAGTCTATCTTCCATACGTACAAGCTGATATTCCTTACGGGTGACATTGGGGACGTCCATATTGTGGGTAGATGGGCAAAGATCTTCGAGCTTCTTGCCAGTGAAGATATCGATGGCAACGAGATGAACCTTGGCGTGACCATGCTTGCCCGTCTTCGAGGTGCTCATTTCGACAATCTTGCAGGGGCGAGACTTGATCACGACGAAGCCGTTCTTGCGGAGCGCAGAGCACTGCATAGGATAAGTGGTCGAAGCGCCAGCATCGGCGCTCTCGAAAGTGTGCCTAGGCCAGTGTTAGAGCAGGCTTGAAAATAGAGGCAGCTCTCGTACTCATGCTATAGGTCAAGGACTCTGGTCAGCAAAAATTTACTCTAATGTTGAGTAGGCTCGTGCAGCGGTCTGGCGGGGAGAGGCATCAGCCCGTCATCACATACCTGCGCGTCGTCCGCCATTGTCAAGAATCAGTAGCTAGAGAGAAATGAGCGAATATGTGAAAATTATCAAGGTGCCGGCTGCGAAGGGCAAAGGAGGTGGGGGTGGAAAGTTCCTGAGTGGAAGAACTTGAAAAGGTTCGAGAAAGGAAAGTGCGGTTTGGCGGGGCGCACTAACTACGGCAGACCCCAAATGACCCTGCCGAGCCTGCGTCTTGTTGATAAGTAGCACTCCGTAGTGCCCGATAGCAACACAACAATAGGATTTCCTCCAAGTTGAAATGTTCCTTGGTCGGAATAGTCGTTACCTACATCGTGATAATCTCGCACTCGAAATTGACACAAATCTGCTGCGCATCTGAACGGTGAGGATATAGCTGGTCCGCCTAACCCTTCGCTTTCGTCCGGAAGTGAACGTCATCCACAACACGAGTTGAGCACAAAGGCTGATTCCATTCTTGGTTCTTCTCCTGCACTTGGTCAATCGACATTCTGTCTCGGTTTCATCTTCTAACCAGAATCGTTGATCAAGTCTTCTCAGAAGATCAAGATATTTCCTCAGATTTAAAATACAATGTTTGGTCGTAATAGCTTTAACGCAGACGCGGATATTCCTGATCTGTCAGGCAAAGTAGCTCTTGTCACTGGCGGTATGCAGTCGCTCTTTCTTTTGGTGCGAATATTACTCCAAGAATAGTGCTCTACAAAGCCCCCGAAAGCCCCGTGTTTCCTGTACCTTGGAACTTTAATCATTACCAACGACATTCATATCCTCACTAATGGATTCTTAGGAAACAACGGACTTGGCGCTGCGAGCGTAAGCCAGCTCGCAAAACATGGGGCCCACGTTTACATGGGAGCTCGAACTTCATCAAAAGCCCATGCTGCTATCGAAGAGGTCAAGAAAGAAACTCCAAATGCCAATATAACATTCCTTGAACTGGACCTAGCCTCTCTGGAGTCAGTGAAGAAAGCTGCAGACACATTCAATGCGTCATCGGATAGACTCGACATCTTGATGAACAATGCTGGTGTGATGGCATTGCCGGCATCCACTACGAACGATGGCTATGAAATTCAATTTGGCACAAACCACATTGGCCACGCGCTACTCACAAAGCTTCTTGTGCCGACCCTAGAACGGACTGTCCAAGAGAAAGGCGATGCTCGTATAGTTAATGTCAGCTCAGCCGGGCACCAAATGGCACCTAAGGGCGGACTCGTTCTCAAGGACGCCACCTCAGACATGGCCACGTACAATACATGGGTTCGTTATGGCCAATCTAAGTTGGCAAATGTTCTCTTCACTCGTGAACTTGCCCGGCGGTACCCCACGATCAAGAGCACAGCTCTCCACCCCGGCGGTATCGATACAGGATTATATCTTGGTTTTCAGGCGGCACACCCCTGGCTGGCAATGATGCTTCGCCCGGCTATTCCGTTTCTCAAGACTCCACAACAGGGTGCTCTCACACAACTATTTGCTGCGACAAGCCCTCAAGCGAAGAGCGGACAGTATTACGTCCCGACTGCCATTGCGAACGCCGGTTCGGGGTACTCCCGGGATCCAAAGCTCGCTACGGAACTCTGGGAATGGACGGAGAGTGAGCTGGCAAAACATGGCTACTAAGTATCGGAGCGAGGTCATTGATTTGACTCAGAAACGATGAATAGCATATGAATCCAAAGTGGCGCCTTCACCCGACCACTTTCCCACACCTTTCACTGGCAGGACATTGACATTCTCACTTGCAAGTGAGAGTCTTTTCCAAGATCATTGACCTCTGCCTCCGTGAGTGTAATTTTACCCTGTATCAGGCTTGGTAATTACCGCAGAAAGAGCTCGCAATGACCTAGGCATTGCATCACAATCGGACTTCCCATGTCAGCGCCTCGGGACTCAACCTTACCTTCTTCGGGTCCTTATTGAATCGCGAAAGCTTTTAAATTATCTGATGCCTGCAACATCTCGAGCGTCTAAAGTTTCTATTGCTTTGGAATTGAGTATTTTATGCGGCTCTGAGCTTTATATGGCTTAGGGTCTTTCTATGCTTAGGCTTACGTAGAAGTTCCCCGAGGGCTTGCCTCCCTTGACAGCTGCGGGAGATGATGACGATGTATGTCAACCCAGACCGTCTCCTTCACAGGAGAAGGCAGCGTTGGAGGCGCCCACGCAAGGACTTGGTGCATGGAAGGAGAAGTCCAAAACCAACCACAACTTCATTAACCACTGACGCTCGAAAAGTACAAGGTCTCCTGCCACCTGGCTGAGTTCATGGCCACCGCAGTGACCTGAAAGTTGACATGATCCTCTGAATCCGCAGGATCTTGTCGCTCCGAGTACCCGTAAACGTTCATCCACGCTTGTATGGTCCGCGTATCCATGAATCCGGACAATGCCAAGTTGACGATCTCGAGAGCATCAGCGAGATAGTCCTCGTTCGACTTTCCATGACGCCGTTTGGTATTCTGACGTATTGGTATTCCCAGCATGACGGCCCATGCGCTCAAGATAGCGGAGAGCCCACAAGAGGCCGATTTCACTGGTTGGTGTGGGACTGTCATGTCCACGAAGCTAAACCTAGTAGGGCCTTGGGAATTGGGTAGGCGAGTATGCGGGCTGGCCTTCTCGTCGAGACTCATCCAGCCGGAAGTCGTTGCGAGTGTCTGCGCTTTCCTGCGGACCATGTCCTTATCATCAGAGGATCCGCCCACGCTATCTCGTATGGCGATACGGATGACACTTGACCCAGGGGAATTCCTTTCGGCCACCGCAAGAACAAAATGGCCCAGCGGCTCCTCCATCTGGCATTTTCCAGACCTCTTTGCCTTAGTCCTTGGCTTCCGGGTTCCGCTGATCTTAGTATCTACCTTGCCCTCTTTGTTCGCCTTGCTCTTCGCCTCAGCCTCAAGCCCGTTGTAGTACTCAAAGACTGCCTTTTCGCTAGGTGGAAAGAATAGAGGCATTATGAACCGGTTCTGCCCGCCGACCACACCACAACCCGAAACACCTGCCGCAAATTCGCCTGGGTCAAAGAGATTGGTTGAAGCAAAGGCAAAACCCACGTCCGGTTCGCTGAAGGCGTTCTGATTCATGAGGGCCGCCCAAATCGTCGCGATCGCCAGCACAACGTCTTCAATCGTCATAGATGAGTGTTCCTTGATCCTGTGTAAGTCACCGCTTGGGGCTTGGTCTTGCTGCTTCCTATGGTGAGAGAGACATCGATCCAGGATCTCGCCCCAAGCGTTAGAATTGGGCGACATGGCTTGTGTCGCCTTTGCCTGCGAATGCTGTTCAGCAAAATGCTGCTAGCAACACTGATATTAGCGTACTTGAGTCCTTGAATCAGGACCGTTGCTGGCGTCTGCTACCGCACGCCACCAAAACAGGCTCTGTCCTTCCATTTGGCTTATTACGAAATTTGGAAGTGGTCTCACCGTTGTTGCTCGCTTGAGCGTCGAGTTGTCAGTGTCCCGTTGGGCCGCTGCACGAGCACAATGAAACTACCACCCTCTCCCGATCTCCACGTCTTGAAAAGAGCAGTTTCACCGTGTACACTGAGACTCTCGTTGCCCTGGCGATCTATCACTGACGATTACTCAGACCAATGCAAGTTTCTCGATGGAGAGCCGGGAGTCCCTTGATCGTCGCGGAGCAACCTTGTCGCTCACTCCCATTGGCCGCCTTGTCGTCGTATACTTTGTCTCGGAACTTGGTCGATAACCCTGCTCACTTACGAGCTCTACCTTGTACAGACACATTGATACGGACATTCCAATCCTCGTGACATCTTTGGCTTTACAGATGACCAGGGAGAGTAAGAAATGAAGTGTATCTCTGACTTCATCCCGACTAAAAGGCCCTTTGATGTGCCGAAAGCTACGCTCTTGGTAGCTATCCTCCTCTAAAACAAGTTGAAGGCGAGAGATATCTGCGATCCTGCCTCGACAAAGGATCTGGCAGCAGCTCCTCGATAGTACTGCCAGAGGCTAGAGATAGCTCTTCGGAGGTTCTGATTCGTCGTTATGTTGTCAAGCTCACCGCATTCATCCTTGATTAATTGAGCGAAGGCAGTAAATCATCACTGTCTCTCCACTTTTTCTTTTTCTTCGCTTTCTTTGGACATCAAAGGATATATGGCGGATATTACACGTATCTCCATGATGTTCGGCCGTATTGCTACTTTGAATAGTCTCGAGATCCTAGTCTGACGGCCTGGCTACATTCCTACTTACATCCGTTTCGAGATCCCTGGTGCCTGCTCAGTAGGTCTGCTGCTCTGACGCGGCTCTCAGCTATCATCTACTGGCTTCTTTAGGGTTGAGCTGCGAACCAAGCTTCTCCCTGTGTCACCCTCTGGCTTGGCCGACTCTCCTTCCTTGCTGTTCTCTAAGTGATCTCGTCACTATCGTGATAGATTTGTCTCTTGTCTCCCAAGCAGATTCCCTGAAGCGATTGATCCTCTCACCATAGGGAACGTGAATGAATTCAGTGAACAAAATCTTGTCAACAGACGAGAACCCAAGACAAGCATCCACAAACCACACGAGTACTGATTTGTCAAACTATTCATGAGAGGGGACTAGAAGAAAGCCCACCGTCAGATACAGACGCTCATTTCTCGCGTTCAGGTGTATCTTCGGCTTCACGGTTCCTTCTGGTACAAACGGCCTTACCATAGTATCGCGCACCGGAGACAACAATCAACAACTTTACACTATCGAATAGTATGTGTGCACCGCTTCTCAAAGCAAGGCCAAGCATTCAAGAAGCTGCGGATTTCGCTTCTCGTGGTGGCTTTGAGCATGGCAGTCGATGGAAAACCACTAACTTGTCGACATTAATCACTCATCACATCCAATGTGGGACTGCTGCCAAGGGATGTCTAGCCCTTCAAATATAATTTCTTTCTCTGACTGTCGCCAAGGCCAAGGACCGCTTAAATGTTCCTGACGCGTATCTAAAGCCTTCACTCATGCTTCAAGACTTCTTATTGCCGCTGTGACCAATCAAATGGATTCGGTCCTTTTTTGTCCCTTGCATTAAAGTGAAGCAGGATGGCAGAACGTCAGGCCGCATTCACGGTTTCGGACATTACAGCATCATGCTTTCTAAATTTGCCCGGATTTTACACAAATACACACGAAGCCGTCACGAAAGGAAAGGAGTTCGAACACGTGAACAGCAACGAACTGAACATACTAAACTGGCAACATTCAGCCCTTTTCGACTCTCAAGTACTACCTCATATTTTAACTCGTCTGCTGTGGAAATACCAAGCATTGCTGAGCATCGATGACAGGAAGAAATTCGATGACGACAGCAGCATATGCACCATTCACCACTCTCCCTCCAGAAATACTTCTTAACATTCTCGCTCAAGTCCCCAGCGAAAGCCACCTTGCAGTCAAGCTCGTCTCCAAACATTTCCACACTTATGCCAAAGCAGCCTTCCTCCACACAGAAGGCAATGACGAAAGCATCACCCTCACCCAATGTTGCCGCAGCCACACAGGCATCGAAGCATCTCTCCCTCGTGGCAGGCCACTGAACTGCTGTATATGCACCCACTGTGGCCATGTAAAAGATACGCATCTCTTCACCGACACCCAAGCACGAAAGGTTAACCCCAAACGAATCTGCATTGCCTGCGGTATCACCCAGAAGAAATACACAGAAAAACTCCTTCCTCGCGTCAACGACGAATACCTGATCCCATGCTGGGGCTGCAAACGGGCCGTCCCCCAGTTCAAGTACTGGAGATACCTGTTATCACTGGCAAGACATCAATTCCGGATTTCGGCTTCGGCATCCGCGAGTGAGATCTATAGCATGCAGTATGGGGCTTATTGTATGGAGTGTCTGGAGGAGAGGATCGGGTTTCCGGTTGCGAGGTTGTATGCAGAAGTTGCGGCGAGGAGTGCGGCGAGGAGGGGTGGGTTGATTGCCGTGGAGAGGGTAAGCTTGAAGGGAGTCGTCTTGCATGGTGTTACTCTGGGGAATGGACCGGGTTTCTTTAAATTGTGAAGATTCGAGGATTATGCACAGGTGTAAGGTTAGGGGGATTGTGATGGAATAGAACGGGATTACTTTGTATTCAAGATCGAAATGGGGGCGGTTTTGCTAAGTTGCGACTCACATCATTTGTAACGACTTCGGAATGAGGATGCAGAGGAGATGCTTGCCTGAGTCTCTATCAGGTAGCCTTACCATTCATATGCTATACAATGGCCATCCCACCTTTAATGCATCCCTACCTGAAAACGTAATGAAAACAGCTTGACCAATTGACTCTTCATTCGTCTTCGACCTCTTCGACACGCGGCGCCGAATGCACATGCGGTTGCCGCTTACTTACTTGACCACCATTCGCTGCAGACGCCGTAAATTTCGCACCCTCACCATCCGCTTTCGAATCACCAGCGTCGCCTTTTTTCGATTTCTTCGCCTTCTTTTTCTTCTCCTGCTCATCCGTCACAATCAGTCTCACCGCACCATCTTCCAGGACCAAAAAGCTCAATGCACAAGAGCGACTCACCTCCTGCCACCCCCACACCGGCCTGAAACTATCAAAGAATCCCACATCCTCAAACAAATTCGGATATAACCACAGCCCAGGCGGTACCGTAAACACCGTGACGCAAAACAATATCAATCTGAAAATCGCCATTGCGAAGAACAGCCCTATCAGCCCCAAAAACGCCATACTAAGATACCACACCCCGATCCTCAACGTCACCGGCCAAAGCGGGAACATAACCACCGTCATGATCAACAACAGCGCCCCCGCCGCATATAATTTCGTCTTCCACTGCGGTCCATCATACAACCACACATAATGCAAATCGTCATTGATATCCTGTTGCTGCTCGATCTTTACGGTCCAGAGCCCCTTGATTCGCTTTTGGGGCTTCGAGGGCGCATGGTTGTGGCCTTCGTGGGGGTCGGACTTGGAGACACGGAGGGCGAGGAGGGAGAGGGGGAGGAGCTTGAAGATTTCTTGTTTGGGGTGCGTGGGGGTTAGGGGGGGGAGGAGGGGGTTTTTGGAGGCGGCGGTGGTGTAGGCGGGGGACTCGATGGCGCGGAGGGCGCGTTTCACTGGGTTGGTTTAGTGAGGTGTGGATGGTATGGATGTTGGTGGGTAGGGGTACCTCTGAACATATCCTTTCTTTGTCCGTTTAATATACATGTCCTGGTCTTTAGGTCTTGGCTTCTCAACCATTTTGCCAGGGCCAACGCTCTCGGATCTGGTGCTCCTGGGTTGATCGGGACTTGTTGTCCCTGTTGGCCCTGCGCCATTTGTGGTTGTCCCGGTTGCTGAACTGCACCCTGCTGTTGCGCCTGTAGTTGTCGTTTTTGATGATCCTCAAAAGCCTGTTGTTTGAGCTTATTGATGTATTGTTCAAACGTCATGCCAGCTTTCTGGGCTTCTGCTTCTAGCTGCCGTCGCTGCTCCATCTGTAATTGCTGGGGCGTCATCCCCCGGCGCTGGGCTTCCATGGCGATTTGTTGCTGCATTGCAGCCATCTGCTGCGGGGTAGGCTGTTGCCCTGGATTTGGCGCAGCTGCCATGGTGATACCTGTGAGAATTTCTGCAGAAGTTGAGAGGTTGGTTGCTGCAGATTAGGAGTAGTATCATTAGCTTTGTCCTGAAAACCATCCAAACAAAAGCCATGAGAGAGGCCACGAACATGAATTTGATAGGGCTGACGGGAGACAGGTCTCCTTTGCCGCAAGCGGACTTAGTCAAGCCTTCTTATCTCCGGATGCTGGTAGATACTGTAGGAAACTCTACCGAGCCAGCCTCTAAATCTGCCTCTCGAGCCTGTCGGGCCTCTCAGGAACTCAGGAACGGAATATCCTTTCCACAATACAAGAGACGGGGCATGTATATCCACCTGATGTTACGGATATTCGATGTCAGGATGCCTTTCTGATGAAATGCAGCAATCGCTACATGCTTCTCACACTCCCCCAACCCGTTCTCTCAGTTGCTCAAACCATTCCCTCATGTCCTTTGCCAACACCCCACCAGTATCTCCCACAATGGTGAGAATGAGACTGTAATTATTGCCCAAGAATCTCTCCCTCCTTCCCTGCACTACGCTCTTCGACGCCTTGGTCAAGAAGCTCTCTACTTCGCTGCGAAGACGTTCTAGGCTGCGGACTACGGGCTCACTGTTATTAGTCGCTGCTTCGCCCGTGCCAGACGCTGACACTTCATTGCTGGCGAGTGCTAGAATGGCCTGTAGAAGCTTGCCAAAGCGCTGTGTAAGGACGTGGGGAGCTGTCGACCCTTTATTGTCTGTAGTCGAACCGGTAAGTGAGAGGGTGGCCCTAGCACCCCCTGACAGGGCAGCTGTAGAGCGGCGCACAGACTCGACATGCATGTCCATTGCCACTTGGAAGCGCGGCCACAAGAGCATGTTCGTTCCATTAACATAACTGTCTGCTACCGGGCACTTTCGGCGCTGGAGCTCAAACGCTAAATGCTGGTTGAGCCTGACGCACAGCAAAATGCCTAAGCAGTCGTAAGAGGATTCTATAAGCTGTTTTGTGAGAGCGAAGCCAAGGGCGAAGGTAGAGGAGAATATAGAGTTGAAGTACTGGGAAAGAGTCTGAAAAGACACATTAGGGAAGAACGTCGTCAGAAATGTGTATTCAAAGGAAGCGTTATCTATGAGCGCGGTATTATAAGCGTGGAAGGGTGCTTCCATGTAACTTGGCGTCTTAGATTCCTCGGCAGCGTACGACGGGAGCGCTGAAGATGACGCTCGTTTGAGGACCTCAATTCGACGACCAAGTGAGAGAGCATCGTGAGCAGGCTGGGAGGTCTTAGAGCCAGCTAGAGATCATCAACGTTTGAAACCAGTATTTATAAATATTTGGATATACATACCCTTCTGACTGACCTGGTCACTTCCTAAAGCATCATGCTTGTCGACCGTGTACAGAGGAATCTTTTCGAGTGCCACCTTGTACCGAGTAAAGTGACTCAAATAATACCAGCGCATAGTATTGATGTACGCTTGGCCGATCTCTTCGGCAAGTTGGGCGTGATGCCTGGACAGGAATCCGTAGAGGTCTTTATAAATGATAAAAGCTCTCTGCTGAACGATTTGAGCATTGATACTAGGAGAACGCAGAGCCTTGATTTGAGAAACAAAAAAATCTCGAATCCGCTCAATTGCCTACGCGGACGAGTTAATTCTGGGTAATCTCAAAGAGGTGGAAACTCCCTACCAGGTTCGTAAGGTCCTCTAGTATCGGTCTAAGGTCTGAAAAGGCCAGAATCCTATCCGACTCCTTGAGCTTCGAGTCAATGACTCGCGATCGCTTTTCCAACTCTTCCAAAGCGTTGATCCAGGCGTGATCGATAGGCCCTCCCGAAATCTTTTTGACAACGGCAGGAGAAATAGAGATTTCTTCAACGGCAGGACCAAGCAACCTTTCCACCACTCTTCGATTTTCTAGTCTGGTATTGAGAGCAGTCGACCGTGATTGAAGCGTCTCGATCTCCGCAGATACAGCGCCCAAATCTTTTTGGAAATTGGTGAGTGAGATCTCGACCGACTTGAGAACATCATCGCAAGCCTTTAAGAAGAATCAGCACAGCTGACAGCGGTTTGATCACAGGCGCAGAATACCAATATAGATCGATGGAGATCTTCGAACTTGTCTTTGTCTTTTTCATCTGACTTAAGTTAGCATCAAAGCCACGACACTGCGAAGCGAGCATACATACTCACATTCCTCAGCGGACTGTGCCGTAGAATCTCCCTCTACTACATCATCTTTCCCCTCCAGAAAGTCTTGCAGCCCTAGATCATCGAATTTGATGTCTTCTACAATTTCCGACGGCTTCTGAACAACGTCACCGTTGGTATCATCATAATCGGCTCTTCCCAAGGGTTTGCCGACAATGTCTTCAAGGGTTTTCGAAGGGTCCGCAATGTCAGCGGGAGGTACGACTTGCTGTTTCAACCCCGAACCATTCGGGAGTCGCGGTGAACTTAGAGAGGTACTCGAGGAATTGAACTTCGCGACGTTCAGCGATGAAGATCGCGGGCTGAAGCTTGGCCTTGAAGCGGCACCGGGGCCTAGGTGACTTGGTCGACGAGGCACTGGTGAGTATGATCTGCTTTGCGGTGGAGGTGAGCCAGAAGGGGTAGATTGACTAGAGAAACGATCTAGCCACATTCTGGGTGACAGCTTGCACTAGTAAGCTAGAATATCCTATCGCTACAACTTTCAATCGACATTTTGGAGTGGAAAGCACGCAGGCTCTGATATAAGCCTTAGAGATACGAGAGCACGGTCTGCTAGTCCTTTGGGAGGAGCAGAATTGCACGCCAAGAGAGAGGTAGTTCTGGCCAAAACTAGACCAAAAAGAGCAAGCGTGTGTTTCTTTGTAAATACATTCTACGTCACAGACCAGCAATCTTCGCATGCCTCATTGATGTACTTATGATACATCGCAGAGCTCCGATTCCAATCTTGATTGGAATACACTCAGATTGTTTCCTGTCAACCAGCGACTCTCGGGAAAATTGATTTGACACTCAAGTGCTGTTACTCGGCTACGAGTATTGGGATAACAAGGTACAAAGCGATTGGCTCTCTGACAATTATCTGCAAGTCTCTGCTGAGCCTAGCTCCTCGTCAAGCAAAATGTTCTGGCGTTATTAATGAGAACTATTACCAGCAACTATGAAGAAAAGTGTCATAAAATTACATCCTAGCTGTCATTCATCGCAGTCATGTTCGACCAAGCATCGCTCGGCAAAAGCTTCCCCACCTCACCATGGCCCAATACTGCGTTTCTCGGCCCATAAAGCACACGAAAACGAACAGCTTGAGGATGTTTACCAATCACCATATATATCTGCAATCCTGCGATCATAGTGCGTAGATTACCGTAGGTCAGGTATCCTTGTGGGGATCTAAAGACCTTCACGAGCCAAACCTCAACGCCTTGACCCAGACTGCACTTGTATTCGCCTCCGTCTGAAGGTGTGTGTTTGCCAAAATTATCCATGGCTTCGTCGAGAGCAACTGCAGCCACTAGTAGGAGGGCGTTTAATTTTAGCGGTGAAATTCGGTGGCCGGTATTCTGAAATTCGAGTGTCATCTCAGAGCCGGGAATCTCAAACGCGATTGGACTAATACAACAGTTGTCAGCGCTCGTGTGTACCAAAGGGGAAGGCTTTGAATACGCAGACAGTGACTTCGTCTCATTCTGAGCAAAGCCTCCTTGTGGAGGAGATATCTGGAGGCTCCTTTTTAACGTTAAATTGGTCGAGTGGAACTCAGTCACGGGTCTTTTTGAAGATCCATCGCCATTCACGATAGTACCATATCCAAGCTGCATTGCCGTGTCAACTAAGCCGTCATAGATTTCCCAGAAAGTGTAGTCGTGTTGTTCCCGTTCTATAAGATAGAGCCAGAGTCCATCGATTACGACTTTCAACTCTCCCCAGGTGATCTGTCTGTCCAAGGTACTGAAGACTAGCAGCCTCGTCAACGGATCGTCTCCCGTTCGGTAATCAATTATAAAATCCGTTGGAGCGTCTTGACCGAAGATAGAAATCTTACGCGCAACCCAGCTGTCCGCCGTGAGCAGGACAGCTTCCACTGATTGAGCGCTGACAGATCCTCGATAATGAAGCACAAGTATCAGTTCACTATGAGGGATTCTGAAAATTTCACGGTCTGATGTCACTGTGCCCGGCGATATGCGAAGTGATCTTCTAGAGACCGGATTTGGTAAATCTGATGGCACAACTTCGAGTAATGGCTGGCCAACAGACTTGGCGAGCCTGAATATGCTACCCGAGCCGATGAGCGTGTATGTGTCCAGAGGTCTCGAGTCATGGATCTCGAAATAGCACTGCCGGTACCGTTTCCCAGTAATTTGATATAGCTGTAGGCCACGAAGCACAGCGCCAAGTTGGTCCCAGGTCAAAAGATCCACCGCATGCGAGATGGTAATTATCACATCTTCTCCAAGATCGTATCCAAACGGCACGAGACGGCAGAGCGTGTCCTCGCTGCGCTCGTCCTTCTGATCATCAACGGATGCAGCAGCCGCAGCTAAGACCGCTCGCATAGCGCAAGGATCCAGCCTTCTTCCATGGTCAGGAAGGAGAACCAGCGTCAGCGAGCTATTGGGGATTGAAAATCTATTGCGCCTGTTATGGTCAATCTAAGTATGTGGCAATGGTTGTAGGGTATGACTCGCCACCATGCGGAGTGGGTCGTTGATACATTGAGCGCAGACGGGACTTGGACTTGCAAAGCAGAAGTAAAGCTGGGCTTTGGGACAACAAGCGATCTTGAAAAGGCACAAAATCGAATGAAGGAGAGGCAGGCAAAGAATGAGTAGACATTCAACATTGAAGCGATGGGAAAAAACACCGATGTTCCTACGACGAACCCCGACTAAGGCGTGGGTGCTTTTTTCACGAAATGTAGAGATTGTAGAGATTTCCTGAGAAAATTAAAATCCGAGAAGATCTCGTGCCTGTTCTCCATGTCAGTAATTGCGCTATGCGACAACCGTCTTGCCGTCACCAGCTGGATCCGCCCCCCAATTTTCCATACTCATAAGCTTTTGGCTACCTGCATTTCCTTGAGCTTACATGTCTGAATGACTGTGGTAACATGCAGAACTGATAGCACAATGAGATTTTTGAATTGCCAAAAGACAAGTACCTGTATATTGGTTATAGAGACAACACTCAAGTTCACTCATGCCCATACTGCTCTCCAAAGAGAGATCCGGAGGTTGCTTCGTGATACAATACCAAGCATGATATATTCACTCTTATCAATAGACAGTTATCGAAAAGGATAGGATATTCTGGTGATGTGAGATAATGTCCTATTCCCTTTGGCGCTGACTTGACGTCTGCAGACTCAGCAATATAACCCATGTGCTACCAAGAGTACTGTGGGAAGATACTTGAGTGAAAACCTCGGTCTCATACCCTCACCTTCCTGAGCTTTATTGCCATTGGCCCCGTATTCCGGATAAACAGCCCTGCATTAACGTTGTGCCTCTTTGATAAAGCACATTTACTCGCACGATTGCTTGCAAGAGTCTCATGTGAAAGTCGAGCCTTAGCATTCTGTCGTGTATTCATTGTTGAATCATAAAGTAGTGGAAAAGACTGTCGAGGGCTCTGCACTGGTCCGTGCACCCGGGCAGGAACTCGCATAGTATCGTGCCTGTAAAAACTCTGTTGTAGCATATCTACGACATGGGAGGCGGCGCGCTCGTGAGACGAATTGATGATTGTCACCGGAACCTGAGAATGCGTCTCTTTCCTGCAGAGTCTTGCCGTCTGTCATCCCAGTCCGCACCACATCACCACCTCGACTCTTTCTTTGCCGCCCTGGCCCCCGGTGACGCTGTCCTTACTGTACAGCGAATCGTTCTCTTCAAACTCGCCTCTCGCAGCAGTGACAGCCGCAGCGACTGCTCCGACCCCATCCAGCGTCGAAGGTCGCCTTGCTCGCCTTTCTACAGCGCTCATTTCACCTTCTATGCCACATTCTTTTCGGAGCTGCAAATTCTTCAAGACTGTACATTTGTAACAGTCTCGAACCACCGACACACCCTTCTCGCCATCTGATTGAACGCGGATGTTCTGTGTACACGTGAAATCGCGTCCGATACGTGATGGCCTCAACGCCGCTTCACGATGTCTTTCCATACATTATTTTAGCGGTCTAACGGTAGAACTATTGACCGGTAAATTTCAAAGCGTTTGGAGCTGCCTAGCCTGCTGTGCCGCAGAGCAGTGCAAGGGCAGTGCAGGAGTGCAGGGGCAGCACAGGGTGACGGTGATCAACATGTCTCTATACGTCAGACACCGATCTATTCATTTGGCCAATCGGTACCACTTCATGTCTAGCCCACAGCCATGCTTTACGTAGTCTCAAAAGGGACTACTAGGTATTCCATCCTTCACTCCGTCCTCAGCAGCTCCGCCAGCCCTACAACAGAAGAAGACGGCCAATGAGAAGAATCTCCGCCAATATCCACCTTCTCACCTGCACACGAAGTATCCGCGTACTGAAAAACGAGCAACTGATTGCTATTTCTAAGGCGAAATGTAGTGGATAATTGGAAATGCTTCACCGCCACACTCCCAGGCAGAAAATGTTCACTTGAACGGCGAAATAACTGCCTACGAACGGACAACCTTCTACCACCCACCGTGACTCCGCCCTTTACGCCATTCATTTCCTGTTTCCCCTGTCTTACCAACCAAATTCTATGCTCGCGCTTGTGACCTCACTGTTTTCAGCCGGGTATCTGATCCACAGTAGGGACCCTTTGTTGTGCGAAATCTCTTTTGGTATTGAAAATTGATGGGTAGGTTTGCATAAGATCCTTAAATTTGGCACAGGACGCCCACATGCCGAAGTACCTCCATCAACATGGGCAAGAAGGTATCAGAACAAGTTCAGGAGATACCCATTAAAAAACAAGCAATTGTGCTTGCATGAAAGCACAGTGTCTTACTAAGAAACTATGACTTGATCTGACCACCGTGCACACGATACGGACCCCTCCTTCTTTCACTTCTTCGATTCAAGAAACCTGACCATAGCCTCCTGATTTTTCTCCTTTGCTCTCATCAGCGGAGTTCGATCCCTCGGATCCCTCAACTTTAATTGAGCGCCCTTCTCCAACAAGAATGCTGCAAGATCGATATCGCCGCTCTCAGCGGCCTTGTAAAGCGCAGCCCCTTCGTCTACGATTTTCCGTTCGTCGAACCAATCGTGGACACTAATTTCGTCAATATCGGCTCCTTGCTCAATCAGAAAACACACCATCTTAAATTCTCCGTTTTCTGCGGCCGCAGGCAACGTCTGATTTCCAGCTAAGCGAGCTCCATGATTCATCAACAGTTGGACTAGATCGATTTATCCTTCTTCGGCAGCGGCGCAAAGAGCAGTCAAGGAGCCTTGTGCCACAAACTCTGAATTGGGATTTACTCCATTTTCGAGGAGCCATTTCGCGAACTCTGGCTGAATAGAAATTATAAGTTAGCGCGGTGCCTCTACGGATAGCATGTCGATGCAGCTGACATTATGTTCAATTACGGCCATGAGCAGCAGATCACCATACATGTCCAAGTCCGCATTGATGTCTATGAGGCCGGCTTTAATGAGCTCTTTAGTGACTTCAGGAAAATCTGCCCTATCGCCCTCGAACATGGCACCACTGGACGGCTTCACGCCTTTTGCGAGCAATGTTCGTACAGTGTTGACATCGCCGGTCTCGATCGCGTGGTCGAGAGCCCTCTGATTTTCCCATTCGTCTATGGAATTAGACATCCCTCCAGGGTTTCTTGAATGCGCAAGAGTCACGAGCCTTTTTATGCTTATGATGAACAGCTATTCGTTGCGCGGCAAAGACTTAAAAGAGTAGGTATGAAGTCTCATCACGGGGGACAGAATGTGGTGGAGGCAATTGCTGAAGAGGAGTACTGTTTTTTTTTTATAACAGATCGTCTCCGTTGCGAAATGAGGCCACTACTTATGATGCGGATCACGCATTTGCGTTGGAATACAATGTGTGTTTCATATGTGTGCATTCCACGATCTAAAAGAACTGCTTGTTGAACTAGCTGCGAACGGTCTAGATAACCTGAGTGCCAACCTGATATAAGAGAACTCTTTATTAAAGTAGCTGCGAACGGTTTAAATAACCTCTGCGTTAACGTAGTATAAGGGAACTGCTTATTAAACTAGCTGCGAACTGTCTAGATAACCTCTGCGCCTTTATTCTCTGAGTTATATTCCGATTCCAAAATTCGATCGGTGAGGTATCTCCAGCTTACCCCTATGTTCGAAAGCGGCGCAACTCCGATAAAATTTTGTCTTTCCGCATAAACCCCACCAAACTTTATATGCTATAACTGCCAATTGACATATTTAAACCCACATAACCTCATGATACCATCTCGTCGCCGGAATAGGCGATTGTGAGGCTGCGGATTCGATTCTCTTGGTATTTTTATGAGGTTAACTGACTTATCCTAGGCTAGTAACGTCGACGTCGCCGTCGCTAGCCTACTAGCCATAGGCCCACCTCGAAAGCCCACCCCTAAGCACGCCGCTGCGGCTAAAGCAATCGTTAATGACGCCTATAGAGGTGATAATAAGAGGAGGAGGTTAAATCCGAAGACTAGGCCTAGGCCTAAGTCTAGTCCGAGAACCAGCGACGTACTCCTTACCGGCGATGATACACTAGCTACTAAGATAGCTACTTCTCCACCCCCGGAGAAGGCTATAGGGCCTCCGAAAAGGACGTCTACTACGGTTAGTATATACGTCGTTACTACGAGTATCTTATAGAAGGAGAAGGAGATATTTCCTAGGGTAATAGCGGGCCATAAATTCGATTTTAAGATCTTTAACTCTCTAGTAATTAGGAAGGTTATAGAGAAGGCTTCGAAGAAGGGGTATACTATTATTTAATAGAGTGCTCTTACGACCGTTCGGATGCTATACGACGAAGGTTTTTCCGACTAATCTTTATAGAACGTAGTATTTTTAAGACCGTAGGCCGACTAGCTAATACGTCCTATATATTAAAGAGATAGTCCTATATCTCATCCTAATATACCTATAGTTTACTCTCGATAAACCCTCGTAACCTAATCCTTACTATAGGTGGAATAGCGAAAGGCTTCTCTATCTTCCTTATTAGTAGAGTAGTATACGAACCGAAGGCGAGGAGGTTATCGATAATATAATAGACAGTAGTCTTCTACAATTGTATTGGAATATCTATCGGACCCTGAAGGCCTTATCCATTGGCTATGATTTTTCGCCAAGAGGTGGATTCATTGGCTATGGTGTGTCGCCAAGAGGTTACCTCACGTGACCCCAGGAACATCAAAAATCTCTGCACCTCCCTGTAGCTTCTCTATTTACCTACACCTACTCTGTACCTACACATTACGCACAACGTACTGATTAATGAGGTAGTTAATTAACTCTACACCTACACATTACGCACAACGTACTGATTTGCGCAATTAGGATGGATTGATG